>OJCA01000305.1_pt1 | contig 10622 bp, 10 predicted proteins | sample 1591551 | NCBI WGS metagenome assembly OJCA01 (sample SAMN05416738, study PRJEB24817) | seawater metagenome | isolation source: Sea water | place: Canada:Atlantic | collected 2013-07 | reverse complement strand
ACGAGATCTAGTACGGTCTCGTGGGCTCGGAGATGTGTATAAGAGACAGTGCTTGCACACAAGAAGTTGCTGATAAATTTGCTAATGGCATGGAGTATTTTAATACTTTTGGTGGTAATCCTGTTTCTTGTGCTATAGCAACTGAGGTTTTAAGAGTCATTAAAAGCGAAAAATTACAAGAAAACGCATTAGTCGTTGGTGAATTTCTGAAGGCGAAATTAAAATCACTCGCTAAAGAATTTCCAATTATTGGAGCCGTCCGAGGACAAGGATTATTTCTTGGTATTGAATTGGTAGATACTAACTTAAATCCATTAGCCATACAAACCGATTATTTAGCAAACCGAATGAAAGAGCATGGGATATTAATGAGTACAGATGGCCCAGACTATAATGTGTTAAAAATTAAGCCCCCTCTTCTATTTACAAAAGAGAATGCCGACGAACTAATTTACTATTTGCGTAAGATTTTTGCTGAAGATTTTATGATCAGTACAGAAAAATAGTCGCACGATATTAATAAGTTATAAGATCAAAAATTATGAAAGAATCACTTTTAATACTTTTTTTATTATCCTTTAGTCTTGGATTTGCACAAACAACAGAAAAAATTGATAAAGAAGCTATAAAGGCTGTAATGAATTTACAAGAAAAAGCATGGTCTAATAATAATCTAGAAGGCTTTATGCAGGGTTATTGGAAAAACGATTCCCTAAAGTTTTATGGCAGCAGTGGACTTACTAAAGGTTGGCTAAAAACCTTAGAAAATTATAAAAAAGGATATCTAGCCAAGGAGGATTCCGGAACCTTAAAGTTCACTATTAAAGACATCTCTAAAATTGACATAGGTAGTTATTGGGTGATGGGTGAATATCACTTAAAGAGAAGTATAGGTGATGCAAATGGTGTGTTTTTAATTATCTTTAAGAAAATAGACGGTGAATGGAAAATTATTGCAGACATGTCTTGCTAAACTATTTAAAATTTTCTGTCGGGATGGAATGGATTTATATCTAAAGATGTTTTCTTATCTGATATAATTTCAGATACTAATTTACCAGTTGCAGGACCTAAACTCCACCCCATCATGGCGTGACCTGTAGCAATTGTAAGGTTTTTGTATTGGCTTACTCTTCCTATATATGGCAATCCGTCAGGAGTACAAGGACGTAATCCACAAGCAGCATTATCAATTTCAGAGGCTTGTATTTTTACATCCTTATAATAATCGGAAGCAGCTTTACCAATGGTATTTACTCTAATTGTATTAATCTTATTATTAATTCCAGCAATTTCCATGGTACCAGCAAAACGTGTAAAACCATTCATAGGAGTTACCGCAACTTTCGCTTCTACTAAAATAGCAGGTATGGTAATCCCTGTTTCTCTTTCCACATTAATTCGATATCCTTTTCCAGCTTGAATTGGAATTTTAATACCTAATTTTTTAGTGATTAAAGGGCTCCAAGATCCAGCAGCTAAAATAACCTCATCTGCTTTCAATGTTCTTTTTGAGGTTTCAACTTCCATAATTTTACTTCCAGAAACAATTAAGTCTTGAACGCTCTCATTTTTGTAAATTGTAACTCCTTTCGCTTTTAAATAAGACAACATTTCTGTCATAAACTCTTTGGGAGTCATGTGCGCATCAGAATCAAAATAAACTGCTCCTTTACAATTGATGTTTGCGTTAGGTTCCATTTTCCTCACTTCTGCTTCAGAAATATTTTTAACATTAAGCCCTTCTTTAATGGCTCGTTGTCCTACTTTCCATTCTTCTTCTCCTGCCTTATCTGTTTTATAAAGCATTAAAAGACCTTTTCTTTCAAAATGAAAATTAAAATCTTCGGAGGATTTAATTTCTTTATATAACTCTCTTCCTAAAATATTAATATCCTTGATAATCGGAATGGCTTTTTCAACTTTAGGAGCAGTAGCAGATTTTTTAAAATTTAAGGACCATTGTAAAAAATCTTTGTCCAAACGCGGTTTTATATAAAAAGGGCTGGAGGGATTAAACATCCATTTAATTCCTTTGGTGATGATACCAGGAGCTGCTAAAGGGATGATATGACTAGGTGTAATATATCCCGAATTTACAAAAGAAGCTCCAGAAGTAATGTCACTTTTATCAATAACAGTTACTTGGTGCCCTTCTTGTTGAAGGTAATAAGCAGAACACAAGCCAATGATTCCTCCGCCAATAATGATTACTTCTTTTTTCATTGTTAAATTACTTGAAAACCATGAGCATAAGGATCGTCTTCTTCGTCAATTAAAATAGTATTATAGCCATAAATCTTTGCCCATCCTTGTATGCTAGGAATAATAGCCTTGTTACCATTTAATTCTGTTTCTTCTTCTATCTTTCCAGTAAAAGTGGAGCCTATATAGCTTTCGTGAATAAAATCAACTCCTTTGGACAATTTCCCTTTTGCATATAATTGTGCCATTCTAGCTGAAGTTCCTGTTCCACAAGGGCTTCTATCTATCGCTTTATCCCCATAAAACACAGCATTACGTCCAGAGGATTTTGGATGGATAGGATTTCCTGTCCATTGGATATGACTTACATCTCTTATGGTTTCATTTTCTGGGTGTATGAACCTATTAGGGTATTTTTCATTAATGCGTTTTCTTAGTATCTGAGAATATTGAATTAGTTTCCCAGCCGTAAAATTATGTATTCCACTAAAATTTTTCTGAGGATCTACCATCGCATAATAATTTCCACCATACGAAACATCAAAAGTGATTGCTCCTAACTCAGGGCATTCTATGCTTAGATTTTCTGCAGCCAAATAGGATTTTACATTTTTCAGTTTTACCCATTCTACTTTCCCATTGGTTTGTTTATAATCTATTTCTACCAATCCTGCAGGAGTTTCCATCCTTACTTTTCCAGGAGTTAATGGCTCTATAATTCCTTCTTCAATAGCAATCGTAATTGCTCCAATCGTTCCGTGACCACACATAGGTAAACATCCTGAGGTTTCAATGAATAAAATTCCAAAGTCATTTTCAGGAAATTGAGGTTCAAAAAAGAAACTCCCACTCATCATATCATGACCTCTGGGTTCGTACATTAACCCTTTACGTATCCAGTCGTATTCTTTTAAAAAATGCTGCCTTTTTTCACTCATAGAATCACCTAAAAGATCTGGACAACCAGTAGTTACTACTCTAACAGGATTCCCGCAAGTATGCGCATCAATACATTTATAAATGGTTTTACTCATTGTTATGATCTTCAATATAGTTATTCACTCTATTTTCTAAAATAGAAAGTGTTACGGTCCCTTGTTCTAAAACAACCTCATGAAACTCCCGAATATCAAATGAACTTCCCAATTCCATTTCTGCTTTTTTACGCAATTCTCTAATTTTTATTTCTCCTATTTTATAAGATAATGCTTGTCCTGGCCAAGAGATATATCGATCGGTTTCGGTATTGATTTCATGAATAGAAAGTGCCGTGTTTTCAGCCATATAGTTGATCACCTGCTCGCGTGTCCATCCTTTAGCATGAATTCCTGTATCGACTACTAATCTACAAGCCCGCCACATTTCGTAAGTTAATTTACCAAATTGTTCGTATAGGGTAGTGTACATCCCCATTTCTTCAGCAAGAAATTCGCAATACAAACCCCATCCTTCTCCATAAGCGGACAAATAAGTGTCTTTTCTAAATTGAGGGATGCTATCTCCCAATTCTAAATTTAAAGAACTTTGCAAGTGATGTCCTGGTACCGCTTCATGAACTGTTAAAGAAGGTAAAACATACAAAGGCCTACTGGGCAAATCATAGGTATTTACCCAATAATATCCTGGATCTGTACTGTTTTTACTTGTTCCTACATACCTGCCCGTAGTATACTTTGGTGCTATAGCATCAGGTACTGGTGCTACTCCATAGGGTTTTCTTGGTAGGGTTTTAAAAAACCTAGGCAATTGCTCATCTGCTCTTTTTGCCATATCTCTAGCAATCATTAAAAGTTGTTTTGGAGAAGTAGCATAAAATTGAGGATCGGTTCTTAGAAAATTTAAGAAATCTGAAAAACTTCCTTGAAAGTTTAATTCAGAAATTATTTTTTCCATTTCAGTTTTTATTCGAGCAACTTCTTTTAATCCAATGGAATGAATATCATCTGCACTATATTGAGTACTTGTTGTATAGTAATTGATTCTATTTTGATAATATACATTTCCGTTAGGAGTTTCAGAAATTCCTATACTCGTTCTTGTTTTCGGAAAATATTCCTCTTCAAAAAAAGTTTTAACCACTTTAAATTGAGGAATTACATTAGTAGTAATCGCTTCTTTAGCAGCAATTAAAACCGAATCTTTTTGAGTTGATGTTAGTGTTTTTGGTAAATTATTAAAAGGTTTATAAAAATAACTTTCTTTAATATTTTCAACAATATGGTCATTATAACTGGACTCATAGCCATTAAAGATCACGCTAGGTTGTGATACTCCTTTTTCTAATCCTTCTCTTAATAAAGGCAAAAACTGATTCACCCTACTCGGGATTGCATTCAGTTTTGTTAAATAGGTTTTTACTTGCTCATAATTTTGAAATGGGCGAACCATAAATGAAAAATTGGTATGAAAACCTGAATCGGATAATAAAGGGTTTAAATACCTTTCAAATTCAAAGTAATCAATCGCATCCTGCAATTGAAATTTTAATAGTTCCAAGGAGATAGATTCCGTTTCAGATAAGGAAATTACATCAATCTTATGCAGTCTTATTAATTGTTCCTTCGCGTATTCCGCCTCTTTTTTAAAGTGTTCCTTCGAAAATAAACCTAAGGGATATTCATCTTCATCGTAACTTTCTCTTTCTTCTATTTCTAAAATTATTTCATTTAACAAACCCGAATCCTTGACCTTGGAGTCTTTGGAACAGCCCATGAATATTAGAAATAGCACTACAATTACGCCCTTAAAGATTTTCATATATACTTAGATTTTATCTTTTGAATTTTTACCATTAACTAACCTTATAATTCCTAAAGGATTCTCATCTGTTAACTCCTTTGGAAGCAATTTATTTGGCCAACTTTGAAAGCTAAATGGACGAACCCACCGGTTAACCGCATGAACACCGACTGCTGTAAAACGACTGTCTGTAGATGCAGGATAAGGACCTCCATGGAGCATTGCAGGACAAACCTCAACGCCAGTTGGAACTCCATTAAATATAATTCTTCCTACTCTGTTTTGAAGCGCGGCAATTAGTTCAGGAAATTCTTGAAGCTCTTCTTTTTCTCCTAAAATAGTTCCAGTTAGCTGGCCTTCTAAATGACTTATTACCAGTTTTAATTCATTTGCATCTTTACATACTACTAGCAAAGAAAAAGGTCCGAAAACCTCTTGATGTAAAGTTGTGTTATTTAAGAAAGTTAGTCCATTAACAGTCACAATTGCTTGTCTTGCATAATTAACTGCAACACTATCTTGAAAGTCAGCATTAACGGTTAGTCCTTCTTGCTGTATTGCTATTTGTTTATTTTTTTCATAATTTCCAATTATATTGGGATGAAGCATGCAAGAAGGTTCTAATTTTACTATTTCTTCAGAAAGAGTGCTAATAAAATCAGTTAAAGAATCACTTTTTATCCCAAGTATTAAACCTGGGTTGGTACAAAACTGACCAGACCCTAAAGTAATAGATCCAGCATATGTTTTTGCTAAAGCTTCACCTCTATTTTGTATCGCTTTTGGCAATAATACTACCGGATTAACACTTCCCATCTCAGCAAAAACCGGAATTGGTTCGTCTCTCTGTGCAGCGATATTGTATAAAGCTCTTCCTCCTTGAATACTACCAGTAAATCCTACTGCTTTTACATCTGGATGTGTAACTAATTCAATCCCTACTTCAATTCCAGCACTATTTAAATTTGAAAAAACTCCATTAGGCATATTCGTTTTTTGAGCAGCCCTTATAATTGCATCTGAAACCATTTCACCAGTTCCAGCATGCATAGGGTGCGATTTACAAATAACGGGACAACCTGCTGCTAATGCAGAGGCCGTATCTCCTCCAGCTGTTGAATAAGCAAATGGAAAGTTACTAGCTCCAAAAACAACTACAGGTCCTAATGGGACTAACATTTTTCGGATGTCCTGTTTGGGAATTGGTTTCCTATCTAAATCTGCAGTATCTATTGTTGCTGCTACCCAAGAGCCTTCTTCCAACATAGTTGCAAAACTTGTTAACTGCCCTATCGTTCTGCCTCTTTCTCCTTTTGCTCTTCCTTCTGGAAGGCCAGTTTCTGATTGATACATCACAATCAAATCATCTCCCATTGCAATTATTTCATCAGCGATGGCTCTTAAAAAGTTTGCTTTTTCTAATCCAGATTTTTTACTGAAAGATTTAAATGCTTTAGCTGCTAATTCAGCCGCTTGATTAATCTCTTCAGAAGTTGCTTCTGTAAAAATTTGTTCGTTTTCTATATTCAATTTTGGATTGAACGTTGTATATGTTTTCCCGCCTTTTGCGGAACGCTTAATTCCTATATGATTTTCTCCTGTTGTCATTTTCTATATTTTATTAATTTTTTGTTTTTTTCGACAGCTACTTGTAGGGTGGTTTTCTATTGTAATTCTCACAAGTGGGTCTAATTTCTAACATTATAAATTTTTATAATCTGGTAATTGAGGCCTATTTTTTAACCCATCTTCAATAACCTTTAATACCAGAGCTCTTTCCGTTCCTACTAGCGGTAAACGAGGTGCTCTTACATTCTCAGTTCCAATACCTGTAGCGACTTCAGCTAATTTAATATTTTGTACTAATTTAGAATTAATATCTAACTCTAACAAGGGTAAAAACCATCTGTAAATTTCAAGTGCTTCTTTAATTTTACCTGCTTTTTGAAGTTCATAAATCGCAACTGTTTCTGCTGGAAAAGCACAAACTAATCCCGCTACCCATCCATCTGCTCCCATTAATAAACTCTCCAATGCTAAAGTATCTACTCCTGTCATAATTTTTAAACGATTCCCAAAACGATTTTTAATACGAGTTACATTAGAAATATCTCTAGTAGATTCTTTAACAGCTTGTATTGTTTCATATTTTAACAAGACATCAAACATATCTAAAGTAACTTCCGTTTTATAATCAACAGGGTTGTTATAAACCATAATTGGCAAACTACTATTATTGGCTACCGCTTTAAAATACTCCACTACTTCCCGATCCCCTGCACTATAACGCATTGGTGGAAGCATCATTAAACCACTTGCTCCATCTTCTTCAGCTTTATTTGCAGCATCAATTGCACCTTTGGTAGTTTGTTCCGCAATATTTATCATTACAGGAATTTTACCTTCCACTAATTTTACTGTTTCGGTAGTTAAAGTTCTCTTTTCAGAATCTTCTAAGGTACTTGCTTCCCCTAAAGTTCCTCCTAAAACAATTCCATGAACACCCGCATCTACCTGTGCTTTTATGTTTGTTGAAAACATCGCTAAATCTAAAGTATCTTTAGTCGTAAATTTAGTGGTGACTGCTGGCATTATACCTTCCCATTGAAATTTCATATTATGAATATTTTATTTAACAATAATTATTAAATTGTATTGTATTTATATAAATTTATACAATATCGGTTTACTTGGTGTCGCATCATTTTCAAATGATGCTATCTGAAGATTTAACATATAATATCCATCTAAAATAGATTTCGGAACATAAATAAATTCGGTAATGGTAGCATCCAATCTTGGTGCTAATGGATAATTCCAAAAAGCTTTGTGGGCCAATAATTTCCCATCGTCTTTTTCCCTATCAACCGAAGGCAAATCTATTAACAAATGTTTTATTCCAACCTCTTTTAAATACGCCGCTGCTTCTTCTAATAAATAAGCCCAGTTGGTATTTGAGTATTTTTTAGATTTCTTAGTATCAGAATTTGGAATTGTTCTAATGATTATAGCCTCTGGTTTATTTCCATTTAATGCATTTTTAATTTGTTCTTTAGAAATCACTAAATCATCACCTTTTTCATGCGGTATTACTGTGATTAATTCAGCTTGAAAAAAGAAATTTTTCAAAGTTTGGTTGATAGAATAAAATTCTGAAGTAATGTGCCCGATGCATTCGGTATGAGTTCCGTGAGCATGGGGATTAAATTCTATGGTATTAAAATTAACAGAAGCTCCTTCACTCACCTTCCCAATCCAGTCCCCCTCTTTTACGGGTTCTATTTTTGGCTCATTTAAATACCAAGCTATAGGGTTTTCAAGTGAAGCATTTAAAGGGATGGAAATATCTATTGGTTTAGATAAATCGATCTTCTTTGTAATAGTATCAATTTCTAGTGTTGCAATCATGGTTTAAAAATAAGCATTTTATTCGACCATAAATAAGTTACTGGCAATGCCGTCGCTTAAAAATTTTCCTTTTTCTGAAATTATTAAAATTTTGTCATTAGGAGAAGTCCCCTCTTTTTTTGGCGACGAAGTAAGCTCCTCACTTTTAATAGAGGGGTTCACTGCGTTTACAAAGACCATTTCCAACAAGCCATCATTAATAGAACTTTCAGCTTGTTGCAACAAATAATCTAAATATTTTATCCCAAAATAATTTTCCACTTTATTTAATGAAACTCCCCACATGGTTCTTAAACCTGTCATTAAATACTCATTGTATTGGTCTGTTTTAGATAATGTTTCTCTTTCAATGGGCAGTTTACCTTTTTGAATTTGAGTTGTATATTGAATATTATTGCTAACATTCCAACTTCGAATGCTTCCATCAAAAGAATGTGCTGAAGGTCCTAGGCCCAAATAAGATTTACCCTGCCAATAAGCGGTATTATTTTCAGAAAAGCATCCTTCTTTACCAAAATTAGAAAATTCGTAATTCACGTACCCTTCTTTCTTCATTTTATCCAATAAAATTAGATATTGACGATGAGAATCTCTTTCACTAACGGCAGGTATTTTACCGATTTCAATCAACTTTTTAAGCGCTGTTTTGGGTTCCACAGTAAGCGCATAACATGATATATGAGGAATTCCGAAAGCTACTATGGTATCCAAATTTTCTTCCCAACGTTTATCATCCAAACCCGGAATTCCATAAATAAGGTCCACACTTATATTCTCAAAATATTGAATAGCCATTTTTAAACACTCTTTTGCTTCTAAAGCTTTGTGAGCTCTGTTCATTAGTGTTAAATCTTCTTCAAAAAAAGACTGTACTCCAATACTCAATCGATTGATTTTTGTTTTAGAAAGTTGATAAAGTTTATCTTTAGTAAGGTCATCTGGATTGGCTTCTAAACTTATTTCTATAGGGTCTTCAATATCAAAATTTTTATAAACTTCTGCTATCAATAAATCTATTTCCTCTTTATTTAATAATGAAGGGGTCCCACCTCCAAAATAAATGGTTTTTATAGGAACTGAAATTTCACTTTTTCTCAATTCAATTTCGCTACAAATAGCAGCTAATAATTCATCTTTTCTCTTCATACTTGTTGAAAAATGAAAATCACAATAATGACATGCTTGTTTACAGAAAGGGATATGAATATAGATTCCAGCCATTTATTTAAATCTGGAGTTTTTAGTGTTTATAAAATACTGCATGTATTATTTTTTTACGCGTCCTTTATTTTGTTTTACAAAAGCGGACCATCCGGTGTAATTTTTTCCAATTTCTATTTTTCCAGAATTATAAAAATGACAAACAGCTGCAGCCAATCCATCAGTACTATCTAAATTTTTAGGTAATTCTTTTAATTGCAATAAATTCTGTAACATTTTCGCTACTTGTTCTTTACTGGCATTCCCATTTCCAGTAATGGCCATTTTTATCTTTTTAGGAGCGTATTCTGTAATAGGAATTTCTCTAGAAAGCCCAGCAGCCATTGCAACTCCTTGAGCTCTTCCTAGCTTAAGCATGGACTGCACGTTTTTTCCATAAAACGGTGCTTCAATTGCAATTTCATCTGGTTTAAAAGTATCAATCAATTCAATGGTACGTTCAAAAATTAATTTCAATTTTAAATAATGATCATCATATTTGTGAAGTTGAAGCTCATTTAATTGTAAAAAATGCATTTTTTTATTAACCACTTTTATAAGCCCAAAGCCCATAATAGTTGTTCCAGGATCGATACCAAGTATAATTTTATCAGAATTCATTTAATTTTTTAAATCTCAAATTAAAGATTTACTAATTTAGCTTTTTATGTTCGCACTAAGTGACAAATCTAAACAATACTTTTGGTTGTACTTAAATTTTTAATCGATTAAAAACCATTAAAGTAGCTACTGTTTAATCTAAAACGATTCTTCATGGTCATACTGAAACCTCATTAAACTTTAGAAATGGAACTGATTATGCTCTCAATAGATATTTAAGTTTTAGGTACCGTAGATTATGGATATCATTCAAGAATCTAAAAGTCAGTTCCAATTAGGTTTTTATTTTGGGAAATGTATTTAATTTTAATCGCTAGTCTTAATTACTAAGGGGAGTTTAAATGTCGTTTTTACTGGTATTCCTCGTTTATAAGCAGGAGCAATAGGCTGTAATGTTTTTATTCCTTCAATGATATTAGCAGCTAATGATGGGATTTGGACTTTTAACA
>OJCA01000290.1_pt1 | contig 10893 bp, 10 predicted proteins | sample 1591551 | NCBI WGS metagenome assembly OJCA01 (sample SAMN05416738, study PRJEB24817) | seawater metagenome | isolation source: Sea water | place: Canada:Atlantic | collected 2013-07 | reverse complement strand
TCTACACGTAAGGAGTCGTCGGCAGCGTCAGATGTGTATAAGAGACAGGTGCTGATCGGATGGGAATCCGGGGTGATCCCAGAATTCGTATTGAGTCTTCTCCTCCAGATTGCATACACTGAGGATAGAAACGATGAAATCTCTATCCTTTGCACTGCTTAGCTTATCTCTCTCGCTTGTCGCGATTGCTGACTCGAACTGGTCGACTCAACGCGGACCTCACTCCAACGGCACCGGCGAAGAAGGGCTGGAGCTGCCCACCAAGTTCTCACCTACCGAGAATGTCGTGTGGAAAGCGGAACTTCCGGGCGGCTCGGCCGCCACTCCAATCGTTTGGCGGGATCATGTCTTTGTCACCGCGGCTGATCACGAGAAGAAGGAGCTGCATGCGATCTGTCTCGACGCTTCCACTGGCAAGCCTCGCTGGTCGAAGATGGTCTCAAAGGGACGGGTGCATCTGGATGACCGCAGCGACTTCGCCACGCCTTCGCCGGTCACGGACGGCAAGCGGGTCGCCTTCTTTTTCGGCAACGGGGAATTGGTCATCTTTAACATGGAAGGAAAGGAAGAGTGGCGCAAAAATCTCATCCCGGAGGGTGGCGAATACTTCGCGTTTCAATGGACCTTTTCCACCAGCCCCATTCTTTCGGGCGACAATCTCATCATGCAGATTCTGCAGCGTGATGTTCCGTTCAAATACGGCGAGATATCGCGCGGAACGGCCGGAGCAACCCACATCCCGTCCTATCTCGTCGCCTTTGATTTCGCGACCGGTGAGCAGCGCTGGAAGGTTGATCGTCCGGCCGAGGCGGTGGCCGAGTCGCTCGAGGCCTTCACCACTCCAGTCCTCAGTCGGACCGCCGATGAGGGCGGCGACTTGCAGCTTTTGGTGGCCGGGGGCGACGCCCTCACTGGTCACGACCCCACCAATGGCAAGGAACTCTGGCGTTGGGGAACTTGGAATCCCAAGAAGATTGGCCACTGGCGACTTGTCCCTTCTCCGGTTGCGGGGAGCGGCGTTGCCTTGGTCTGTGCTCCCAAGAAAGCCCCGATCTATGCCGTCGACATGAAGACCGGCAAGCTCTTGTGGAAGAGCGAGGATCCCGAGGTGTCCTCCGATGTCTGCACTCCGCTCTACCACGAGGGCCACTTCTACGTTCTCAATGGGGACTACAAAGATAAGCGAATTTCCTGTCTCGAAGCGAGGAGCGGCAAAGTGCTCTGGACCGGCGCGATTGGAACGCGGGCCAAGATCGAGGCATCACCAACCCTTGGCGATGGGAAGATCTACTTCCAGGACCACAACGGAAAAGTGTTTGTGGTGGCGGCAGATCCCAAGAAGTTTTCCCTCTTGCACCAGGTTGAGTTTGGCGATCGCACCGTGCGCGACCAGCGTTGCAGTCTTGCCTTGGCAAACAACCGAGTGTTCCTCCGCAGCCAGAAGACACTCTACTGCTTTGGGAAGTAGGCGGGAGGCTGTGGTTTCGGCTGCTCCAAGCCCTCGATCTGGCCGGTGAGACGCTCGATCTGGCTGACCGAGCGAAGAATCGCCAGAAGTGCCCATGAAAGGGGCTTCATGGAGGCGATAGTATCGAGTGATATATAAAGACCAACTGCCCGAGGCTGATTCTTACTGACTGCTAGATGCCATCGGGACAACCATCACGCCCCCGCTATGTTCTGCCTTTACGTTCACAGTATTCATTCCGTAAATGCGGGCCAGTTGAGCCATAGCGGCAACACGGGCGGTATGAGACGCGCCTTTGCCGAAGGTATTGGCTTCGCGTCTGAGCATGGCAATCACTTCATCCCTCGCGTGTTTGCTTTCAAGGGCGTGTTTTTCATATCGATTGGAAAGCTCTAGTTGGGTGAAATCATGGTGAAGAAACTCCCAGCCTTGGCTGGATGCGCTCGCTCCCTTGTAACCCATCCTCCGTGCCGACTCGCTTGCATTGAAACAAGAGAGGTAATGGGCATCTCGGGCTGGTGAGGGCTCCATACTGGATAGTGTCAGGAACCGGGGACGAAGTGTCGCGCGATTTTCATTTTTTCCTCCTTTCGCCGACCATCCCTAGCCATCTTCTCGCCTACATGACCATCCGACTCACGATCACAGCCGCGCTGTCACTCCTTCTCGCATCAATCTGCCTCGCGGCTGAGGACGAAAAGGAAGCTGTCCGAGTCTTCATCTTCGCGGGGCAATCGAACATGGTCGGATCCGATTCGAAGGTGGCGGACATTGTGCGCTTCCCGCCCTTCGCGGGACTGGAGGCGCCGCAATCCAAGGTGAAGTTCACTTACAACATCGGCCGGGAGAACAAGCTGACGTCTGACGGCTGGATCGATCTGCAGCCGGTCAACAAAATCGTCGGTCCGGAGCTGAGCTTCGCGAGGAAGGTCACCCAGAGGATCGAGGCGCCCATCGCGATCATAAAAGTGGCGGCAGGCGGCACGCACCTTGGAGGAGATTGGAACCCCGACAATCCAGATGGGCTCAAGATGTACCCGCTCGCGCTGGAGTGGATCCGCGCCGCGCTCGCGGACTTCGATTCGAAGAAAATCCCCTACCGGATCGAGGGTTTCATGTGGCACCAGGGCGAGAACGATATGTTCGAGGAGGACTACATGGCGAACTACGGCAAGAACCTGGCGAACCTCCTAGCAAGTTGGCGAAGGGATCTGAAAACGCCGGACCTGAAGTTCTACATCGGGGAACTCTGCACCAAGACGATCTGGGGGATGGATCTGCGCCCGCGGATGTATGCGATCAGCAAAGGCCAAAGGGCCGTCACGAAGACCGATCCTCTCGCCGAGTACATTCCGACCGCCCACGTCGGCGTCGAGATCGGTGGCGGCGTCGGTCTGCACTATCACTACGGGACGCTGGGTCAGCTGGAACACGGCGTTAACTACGCTGACGCCTACCTCCGGACCATCGGCAAGTCTCCCGAAAAATCAAAGCCTCTGGAGCCCTGGCCCTACGCGAAGGGGAGCAAAGTGAAACTATTTATCATGGCGGGCCATCGCAACATGGAGGGCGAGCGCGCGTTCGTTCAAGAGCTCGAGAAACTGAAACCAGAGCTTCTCAAAGAGGAGCCGCGCATCGCCTACAAGTATTACATCGGTGGAGGCTACAAAGTATCGGATGGGTGGGAGCCGCTTCGCCCGGCGGGGTTCTACGACACCTTTGGTCCGGAGTTGAGCCTGGGACGCATGTTGCAGGAGAAGACGAAAGACGCATTTGCTATCGCCAAGTTCACGCACAGCGGATCGCAGATCATCGACTGGACGCCGGAGGGAAGCATGGCCAAATCGCGTCACCTCTACCCGAAGTTCATCCGTTTCATCAATGACTCCATCAAAGAACTGGAAGCGAAAGGGAACGAGGTGGAACTCGCGGGCGTGTTCTATCACGTCGGCGAAAACGACATGTCATTCTCCCCCTACAGAAAAAAAGCGGCAGAGCGCCTCCAGTCGATCGTGAAACAGTCTCGCGAAGATCTGGCGCTTCCGAAGTTGAAATGGTTCGTCAGCCAACAGCCCCCAACTGACGACGAAGGCGTCAACAAAATCGATGTCACCGCGGCAATCGAAAAGGTCGCCGCTCCAGACGATCGGCTCATCCACATCAAGGCTTTCGATTTGCCGAAGCAGGAGAAGAAACTCGTCATCGACACCGAGGGAATCGTGCGGCTGGGAGAGGTGATTGCGAAGGCGTATCTCGACGATCTGCCGCGGGTCTCTCTTCAGCTGGAGATTCTGCCAGCGATCTCCGGCCGTTCCACCGATTGGGATTGGTGGCAAGCGCGCACTGCGTTTGTGCCAGTGTCAGGGGAAAAACCCCTGTGGGTGACGACGATGTCGGAAACGGGGCGTGAGGGCACCCACAACTTCCACGACATCTACCAGGTGATCAGCCGCGACGGGGGGAAGACGTGGAGTGAGCCAGCGATCATTCCATCATTGAAGCGCGCGAAGCAGGAGGACGGGTTTGACGTGGCGCCGGGGGATCTGTGGCCGACTTGGCATGCGGACTCCGGTAAGGTGATCGCCACGGGTAAGACCTTCAACTTCGAGGGCGGAAAGCGCGAGATCCGCGTGCGGGAGAAGGTCTCGTATGCGGTCATGGATCCGACAGGCGGCGAGTGGAAAGCGATGAAATTCCTCGCGATGCCGGACAAGGATCACTCCGGGAAAACCATCTCGGCGGCGAATGCTGGCAACACGCAGCGCGTCGATTTGCCCGACGGCGACATTCTTCTTCCGGTGCGGTATCAAAGGCATCCCGAGAGTTACAATTACACCAGCGTGGTGGTGCGTTGTGGATTCGACGGCGAGACCCTGACCTACAAGAAACATGGCTCGGAACTGAACATCCCGCAGGACCGCGGCCTCTATGAGCCGTCGCTTACAGAGTTCGGTGGCCGGTTCTTCCTGACGCTGCGCGCCGATCATTCGGCGTTCGTGACTTCGGGAACGGACGGGATCCATTTTGATCCGATTCAGGAGTGGAAGTTCGACGACGGAGAACCACTCGGCAACTACAACACCCAACAGCACTGGGTCACGGTTGGCGGCGGCCTCTTTCTCATCTACACGCGCAAGGGAGCCGACAACGATCACGTCTTCCGGCATCGCGCCCCGTTGTTCATCGGCCAGGTGAACCCGAAGACACTGCGCGTCATGCGTGCCACCGAGCGAGTCGTCTTGCCCGAGAATCACGCCACGCTGGGGAATTCGGGAGTGTGTCGGATCAGTGACAAGGAATCGTGGATTACATGTGGCGAGGGCTTGCTTCGGCTAGGAAAGCGGGAGGGGGAGAAGAACCAAGTGCTCTTTGTTCGGATTCTGGCGGAGTAGCGAATCGAGGTAGGTCGCGTCCTCCACGCGAGATGGCCCCATCGTGCTGGCGTGCAGTCAGACCTGGCATTCCGACGGGAACTGGATACGGTTCAAGAGAACGGGAGCGGCGCAGTGAGGCGATTGGACTCCTGCTATCTGCTAGGAATTTGCTTTTGGCGGGAGGGCTTTGAAGGCGCCTTTGGACCGGAGCGGAGGGGGGAGAAAGGGGGTTTCCCGGGGAGTGCACACCTGTTACGAAGCACTCCACGAGTGTCCCGGTTACAGTGAGGTAGATAGATGATGCTTAAATCAGTTTCCAATCGCCACGGTAATTCAGAGCCATAAGCTTCTTCTGGGCTTCGTCGTCGCCGATGACTTTTTCTTCCTTGCTGTCCCACTTGATCTTACGACCCAACTTGTGTGAGAGATAGGCGATGTGGCCTGGAGTGGCTGTACGGTGTCCGGTTTCTGCGGAGCAGATACACTCTTTACGGTTGAGGACTCCTTCCATGAAATTCGACTGGTGACCACCGCCCGGGTGGTACCCTTTCCACTCGCCTGGGTTGAAGGAAAAGTTCGTTCCTTTTTTGTTGCCATCGCTGGTGGCAACCCATTCAGGATTGGATGCTGAGATTTTTCCGCGGGTCACGTAGACCCAGCCGTTTTCGCCGATCCATTTGGTGCCCATGGTGTTCTTTGTTGAAACCACGACTTCGATGTCGTCAGGATACTGAGAAACAAAGGTGTAGTGACGCGGTGAGTTGTAAACTTCCATCAGGTCATCGACGTATTCAAAATCTTTGGCTTCGACGCTCAATGGCCCCGCTTTGTCCATGCCGAGCCCCCAGTGAGCGATGTCGTTGTGGTGACCGATCCAGTCCATCAACTGGCCGCCGCCGTAGCTGAGATGCCAGCGCCAGTTCCAGTGATAGCGTGCTTCCATGAATGGCAGTTTTTCGCTTGGCCCACACCACATGTCGTAGTCGAGTCCTTTAGGTGGTGCCTTGATCGTGGTATCACCTGCTGGCTTGTCTTTTCCCGCAGGCAAGCCGACTTCGACCCTGGTGATTTTTCCGAGGTTCCCATTGCGAACAATCTCCACCGCATGACGAAAGCGTTTTTCGGAGCGCTGCTGTGATCCAACCTGGAAAATCAGGTTTCTCTTCGAAACCTCGCGGTGCAGGTGATAGCCCTCGGCAAACAGGTGAGTGATTGGCTTTTCGCAGTATATGTCGATGTCATTCTTGGCGGCCTCCATGCAGACCAGCGCGTGCCAGTGGTCGGGAGTGGCACACATGATCGCATCCAGATCTTCATTGGCGATCATCTCGCGGTAATCGGCGTAGCCTTTCACGCCGGTTTTAGCGCCGCCTTTTTTGGCATTGGCGCCGTTGAGAAGTCTCAAGCCTTCTTTGAGTCCCTGTGGGCGACCGCCGTTGGGTGCCTTGTAATCATCGTGCAGATCACAGACCGCGATGCCTTGGGCGCTCTTGTGATTCATCAGGGCAGTCATCACACCGCGTCCGCGGTTACCCATGCCGACGAATCCCATGTTGATTCGGTTGCTGGGTGCGTCCTTGCCGAGGACACGTGATGGAATGATCGTGGGGAAGCCGATAGCGGCGCCTGCTCCGGCGATAAACTTTCGACGTGAGGGATGGTTTTTCTGACTCATAGTTGTTTGGATTTAGTGGTTAAAAAAGGATTGGTAAGGAAGCAACTGCTGGGAATTTAATTTTGGCGGAAAAGGAAGGAAAGGTGTCGTTGGGTGGAGATGAGATGGGTGATGTCCTAGAGAGCAGTGGCCAGGAAGAACGTTCTACCGGAGGAAGGCGAAAAAGTATACGGCGACGTAACTTCGGCACCAAGTGGATGCCATTGCTTCAAATCGTTACTAGACTCGAGAACACCATTACTGCTAGGAATTTTCTTTTGGCGGGAGAGCTTTGAAGGCGCATTTGGACCGGAGCGGAGGGGGGGAGAAAGGGGGCGTTAAAGGTTCGCATAAAGAGTTCGAGATAGCCCTTTAGCTTGATCCTCAAAAACCTCAATGCATCTCTCATTCAGTTTAATAAAGCATAGCCCCTCCGAAAAATAGATCCGCCCATCTAACGATTGTGACAGCACAATTCCCATCGTTACGGCCCTTACTCCCTCTCTTAAATTCTGCTCAGGATCCGATGAAGAATACTCTGGAATCTGATGGGTATAAAAACTCACCGTCCCAGATACCGACACCTCAAACTCAGCCGTCGCTAAAACCTGCGAAAAAATGGGGTCTGGGCATTCTTTCTCATGAATTTTCCAAGATTCGCGAACTTTTTTGAGAAAGTCTGCTGCTTCGTTATCAATTGGACAGATCACCAATTCATGACCTCGACTAAGCGTCCGAACCTTTTCATATTCTTTTCGAGCCTGTGAATGCCCACAAGAACTGAATGAGAAAAGGGCAAATAATCCAAATCCAATAGCCTTAATTAGCCTTTTCCTAATAGTCACCCTGCTCACCTCAATATCCTAGATAAAGAAAGATAATTGGCCCAGCCCAAAGGTGGCCAAACAGTCAAACTCAAGGAGTTCAAATTATAACCTATAAGCCTACTCGGCGCGGAGCATTTCGGCAATCTCAGGATGATTTTTAAAGTCGAACTTTGCGGGAGCGATCCGCTGCTGTGGCGAAGATTCAGTCTTCCCGGCGATGCGTCATTTTTTGATCTTCACTGTGCCATTCAGGATTCCATGGGATGGGAGGACCGCCACCAGCATCAATTTGAATTCCGTTCCCAGGGAAAAGTTGAAGCCACCTTTTCGAGTAACCCCGTTAAGGAGGTCAGGGAGAATGACTTCTGCGGCGTCGGGAATCGAATCGTCGATGCCATTCTTGCGAGTGAACCAAACTTCCACTACGTCTATGACTTCAGGGATGATTGGGAGCACCTCCTCACCTTCGAGAACCTCGTTGGAGCAGGGCAGGAAGAAACTTCTCTCGGTCTCACTCCCATGATGCACGCTGGCGAAGGCCTATGCCCACCCGAAGACTGCGGTGGCATTCCCGGCTTCCTCGAGCTCCTCTCCGGCGAAAGCGAATTCATCGAAGAATACCCCGCTGAATTCCTAAAGAAACTCCGCGAAGGAGAATTTCATCCCCCCGCCGTAAAATTCCGCAACCCCGCCGATATAATTAAGCTGAGGTGACCAGCGTGAGGCCAAATCAAAGTAGCCGAGATTTCCAACCTCGGTTGCGCCCGTTCTTCCGCAGTTTTTCATACACAGACTAAGAAGACTAAGAAGATTTTCTCTACGGTCTCTGGATCTTATCAGTCTCTTTGGAGCTGGAGGATCATCGTTGATAGCTCCGGCCCCCGAACCCCAATCTTCTTGGCCCCATGTTCAAGGCTCTTCATCTCGGCCCGGTCGATACGACCATCAGCAAGTGAGAATTGAATGAGCGATTCCAGGTTCTCCCGCTTGCTCGTCTTGGAGAGTTCCTCCCGGGCCCGTTGAGTTAGTTCGACGACTTTTGCCGAGCTCCAGCGATGGCGCTTGGTCCACTTATTGAGCATTTTTTGTTCGGATGCGGTGATCTCACTATCCCCGCCTACCAGCTGCCAGAGTTTGATAAATTCCAGTTCCCCCAGTTCGTTTTGTGAAGGAAAATGGCCCAGGGTTTTGAAGAGCTGCGTTTGAACATGTGCGCGCTTCCGCTTGGCATTTTTCCACAGGGAAAATAGCCCGGCTCCAAGGGCGAGAATAAAGAGCGCGAGGATCAGCGGTTGGCTGGTCAGGAAAGCAATCACCAGGGTAATGAGGCCCAGGAGGAAGCCGAGGAGCATTCCAAGCCAGCCGGAGAGTCGATTGACAAAAGGGCCGATCAAAGGGATGAAAATGAGGACGCGGGTTAGGCTGAAGAAAAAGATTCCGCTCCCAAGCGTGGCGCCTGCGATGCCGGCGATACGAACAATGTTCTTTAGGCGTGCCAAATGCGCTTTGATCGAATCAAGAGCGGTTTCCCGCTCTCCCGCCACGAGGTGATGAAGGATGCCTCTGTCGCTGATCATGCCGGAGATCAAGCCTGATTTCTTCTCGGCCTGATGGGCCACCGCGATGCCCTCGCCCCATTTTCCAAAGTAGGTCGCAGTCTCCGGAACCGGGAGGCCGCGGTAGGACAGACGTTCGTCGCCGAGTTCATTTTCTCCGCCCTTAAACAGGTAGAAATACCTTCCTTGCGTCGCCACCAGCTTCTGGTCCGTGCCCTTTTTCGAGAGCTGGAGACTGGAGGGAGGAATCTCTGCGTTCTCATCGACAAATTGAATCTGCTTGGGGGCGATTTTCAGCTCGGCGACTTGATAAGTTTTTGGGCGAATCTTGGTGGATGTCAGGAGCTTTTTGAAATCACTATTTCGACTGTTGTTCTCGAGGGAGGACATCCATTCCTTGCTCCAGGTAACGCCATCATCATCCTGGTCGCGATCCCAGGCGTAGATCTCCGCCGAGCGGGAGACTTCAAGAAACCCTTGAAAGGACTGGACATAGCTCCCTTTCATGGTGAGGTCTTGATCCATGCTCCCCGTGTGGGAAAATAAGTGATCGGCGGTCAGGTCGCCGACGGCTTCTGCAGGCTCGGTCGCCTTCGCCGCCTGATAGTAGTCAAAGCGATGCTCATTTTTCCAAATCGCCCCAATCGAGCCCCCGAGAAAAATCAACCCAATGATCCCATTGATGAGTGGGTTCCCTTTCTTCTTTCCTTCCGCCATTCTTGCGTGGACGTTAACGAAGAGGAGACAGGACGGGTAGGATAAACAAGCCCTTTCATTGTAATGGTAGGTGGGTGAGGGGAGATTCTTTTTAGATCTGGTGTTGTGAAATGCACACTCTCCCTGTGGGAGATGTCTTTTCCAAAGAAAAGCGGAGCTGGGTCATGTCCCGGATTACCGGGAAGGATACCAAGCCCGAGATGCTGCTGCGATCAATGCTCCACCGGAGAGACTTTCGCTTCACCGCGAACGGACCAAAAAACAAGAAGCTTCCTGGCCGTCCGGACATTGTTCTGCCAAAACTCAAAACCGTCGTCTTCGTCCACGGCTGCTACTGGCACGGTCACAAGGACTGCAAACACTTCCGTCTTCCGAAGTCGCGCACCAAGTGGTGGAAGGAAAAGATCGGGAAGACCCAGGAACGTGATCAACGGAATGAAGTTGCCGCGAACGGAATCGCTGAGCCTCCCTTCTCCATTCGAACATAGCTCGCAGTCCCAGAATTTTAAAAAGTGTGGACTCGCTAGATAAGGAGTTTGTTAATAGCGCGGCTGGCCGAATCTAGTAAGGATTGGGCCAAATCGTCAGTGGGTGCAACGGCAACGACGACAAAAGTGAGGGCGTCAAATTTTCCGCTAGGTTCGACGACATGCTCTACCCATGAGTTGGCGATTTCTGTTAGTCTCTCATTTTGAACGATGGGGCTGATGTACTGCTAGGAAATTGCTTTTGGCGGGAGGGCTTTGAAGGCGCATTTGGACCGGAGCGGAGGGGGCGAAAGGGGATTGGTTGAGTTCGATGATTTTGCGTGCGGCGTCCCAGGCGAGGTTGAGGTCAGTGGGGAAGTGAATGTCGCAATGCGCGTGCGATTTTATTCTCGCTGCCGGGTTCTCTTATATGGTATTTAGCTTGTATGTGTGTAAATCGTTTTGCTTCCCTGCTGGCAATTGTGACTGTGGCTTCAGTGCATTTCTCTTCCGCGCAAGACTCCGTAATCATTCCAGATGGAATCGCAGGAGCCACCGGCGACGGACAAAATCGCGGCTTCCGGGTGATTTCGGCCCAAGCTCCCGAATTTACAGAATTTCCAAATTCCTACCTCCGGGCCAACCAACAATTGAACGGTGTTCTCCGCGTTGGAGGGGCTCTCGTTGAGGATCAAGCCGAGAAGGGAGGCAATACCGACGGGAGCTTCGATGCCGAGGTGATCAACTTCGAAAAGGAAGGTAATCCCGATGTTGGTAACCCTGTCTCTTATACACATCTCCGAGCCCACGAGACCGTACTAGATCTCGTA
>OJCA01000288.1_pt1 | contig 10920 bp, 9 predicted proteins | sample 1591551 | NCBI WGS metagenome assembly OJCA01 (sample SAMN05416738, study PRJEB24817) | seawater metagenome | isolation source: Sea water | place: Canada:Atlantic | collected 2013-07 | reverse complement strand
CATTAAACTTAAGAATTTCCTAGTACCTTAAAGACAAACAGCTTAAACCTCCATCAAGCTTTTTGAATTCTGAAACATCAACTTCAATTATTTTAAAACCTGCATCTGAAATCCTCCCTTTTGATATTGGGTATCCAGATGGAATAATAACAAATTCATTGACCCAAATACAGTTTGCCGCATAACTTTCTTCTTCTGGTATTTCTATAAAATCATAATTTTCAAAAATTGGATTACTCAGGAACTCTCCACATACTACTAACTTATTATTTTCTAGATAAGAAAGCCCAGTCTTAAGGTGAAGAACATCATTTAGCTCAACAGTTGAACCTGTTAAACCATATTTTTGCAGCAGTTTAATTGCTTGCTCAGCACCATCAACATTAGTTCGATCTGACAAACCAATATAGTAATGACTGCCCACCATCATAATATCTCCAGCCTCTATTGTTCCTGGTGCTTCAATATATTCAATATTCATAAATTCTTTTCTTAATACAGAATCTATTTGACTCACCTCATCTCTTCTGGTTGGAGCTCCTGGGCGCGTAATTATTACGCACTCTGGAGTTACTAGAGCTACGTCTTCAATAAATGTTGAATCTGGGTATTGTTCACAAGGCTCAAGAACATTAACTTCAACACCACAAGATTTCAGCGCCTCTATATAAGCCGTATGCTGAATAATTGCATTATCATAATTTGGCAATCCTAGATCCTTCGAATCGCTTAATCCATTAATTAGACTCTTTCCAGGAACCCTAACAATCGCATGAGAAAACATAAATTAAACCTTAAAATCAAAAAAATACTTACTTGAGAATACCTTGGACTAGTTGCACCCAATAGCTACTTCCAAGAGGAAGAATCTCATCATTAAAATCATATTCTGTATTGTGGAGCATGCAGCCGCCCTCAGGACCATCCTCAGGAACTAGCCCGTTCCCAATCCAAATATAAGCACCCTCTGAGGCGTTAAGCAAAAAAGAAAAATCTTCAGAGCCCATACTTGGCTTCTCATTTCTCAAAACATTGCTACTTCCTACAACCTCTGCTGCTGCATTTGCACAAAGCTCAGCATGTTTTGGGGTATTAACTGTTGCTGGATAATTTGGCGTTGAACTGAACGTTGCTGTCGCTCCCATTGAGTGACTTATACCCTCAACAATTTTCTTAATTTTTGCCTTTACTTCATTCCCTACATCTGTTGAAAAGTATCTTAAAGAGCCAGTTAGGTTCATGTCATTTGGAATAACATTAGAGACAAAGCCTGCATCAAGCATTGTAATACTTACGACAGCAGAATCAAGAGGGGCAACATTTCTTGAAACCACACTTTGAAGTGCAGTAATAATTTGAGCTCCAATTACTACAGGGTCAACGCACTGATCTGGCATTGCTGCATGGCCACCCTTGCCTTTGATAGAAATTTTGAGTGTTTCATTAGCAGCCATTACAGCCGTATCATGAACAGCAAATTGCCCTTCAGCCATTCCTGGCCAGTTATGCATCCCATATACAGCTTCACAAGGAAACTTTTCAAATATACCCTCTTCAACCATCACACGACCACCGCCACCGCCTTCTTCAGCTGGTTGAAAAATAAAATGAACTGTTCCTGAAAAATTATTATTTTCTTTTAAGTGAACAGCAGCACCAAGTAGCATTGTTGAGTGACCATCATGACCACATGCATGCATCTTTCCATCATGAACTGATTTATGACTAAAATCATTTTTTTCCTGAATAGGAAGAGCATCCATATCTGCTCGTAGACCAATAACACGTCCTTCTTTTTTTCCATGAATAGTGGCTACTATTCCTGTAACTGCCAAGCCGCGATGCATTTCGATATCATTGGCCTCAAGAACTGCAGCTATATAGTCACTAGTTAGATCTTCTTTAAAGCTAAGCTCGGGATGTTTATGAATGTGATGACGCCATGTCACCATGTCTTCGTGTAACTCAGATTGTTTTTTAATAATAGACATTCTTTAGCTCCTTAGGCACTCATTCGTTGAGTCAAAAGGTGACTCTTCTATCACAATAGCTTTATACCTTTCACCCAATATCTCAATTTCAAGTTCTGTTCCAAGAGTTGCAAGTTCAAGCCTTACAAGCCCTAGAGCGAGTGACTTTTCACAGCGCCACCCATATCCTCCAGATGTAGCTCTTCCAACAACCTCGCCATCTTTATAGATCGCCTCTGAACCGCGTGCATCTGCATCAACTACTCCTAAAACCTCCAGAGTGACAAATCCATTTGAAGGCCCACGATCCTGCCATTCTTTAAGAGCAGATTTACCTATGAAATCATTTTCTTTGTCAAGCTTTACAAAACGATCAAGACCAGACTCATAAGCGGAATATTCAATTGACATCTCTCTTGGAATTAATCGGTAAGATTTTTCAAGGCGCATACTATCCATTGCACGTATGCCAAATGGTTTAATTTCAAACTCAGCTCCAGCCTCCACTAGCTGATCAAATATGTAATTCTGCATTTCAATTGGATGATGGAGCTCCCAACCAAGCTCACCAACAAAGTTAACTCTCAGGGCTTCTGCAGTTGCGTAGCCTACATTAATTTTTTTACCTGTTAGCCACTTAAAGTTATCGTTTGATAAATCAGTATCAGTCAGTTTTTGAAGGACATCACGAGACCTTGGGCCAGCTAAAACAAGCACACCAGTTTGTGTTGTAACTCGCTGGATATTCACACTTCCATCTTTTGGTGCGAGCTTAAATAAATAGTCATGATCATGCGTTTCAAATGCACCTGCTGAAACTAAATAATAACTTTGAGGACCGGTTTTATAGACTGTAAATTCCGCTCGAACCCCTCCATTTAAAGAGAGCATATGAACTAGACTAATTCTACCAATAGCTTTAGGCATCTTGTTTGCAAAGATATATTCTAGCCATTCCTCTGCTCCAGGTCCTTTAACTATACATTTTGCAAAAGCAGACATATCTAGTAGTCCAACTTTATCATTAACATGCTTGCATTCATTTCCAACATGTTCAAAATAATTAGAGCGCCTAAATGAATTTTTTTCTACAATTCGTCCATCCTCTAAAGCTGTCGCATGGTTTTTATTCATCAATACTTTTGCTGGATCTTCTTGATTTAACTCCTCTACACTCAGAGAATAATCAGCACTAGGCATGAACCAATTTGGACGCTCCCAACCATATACACTTCCAAATACAGCCCCCAAAGCTTTCATACGATCATAACAGGGTGCGGTTTTCAAGGGTCTTGCAGCACTTCTCTCTTCATCGGGATAGTGAGTTGTAAAAACATTTGCGTAAGCCTCTTCATTTTTTTCTTTCAAATATCCTCGAGTAGCATAAGGACCAAAACGACGAGGATCAACGCCCATCATGTCAACTGTAGGCTCTCCATCAACAATCCACTCAGCCAACTGCCATCCAGCTCCGCCCGCAGCAGTTATGCCAAAACTATGGCCTTCATTGAGCCAAAAGTTTTTTAGTCCTGGCGCAGGACCAACAATTGGATTTCCATCAGGAGTGTATGCAATAGCTCCGTTATATACATCCTTAATTCCTACTTCACCAAACGCAGGAACACGATTTATACAGCGATCAATATGCGGCATTATGCGATCAAGTTCACCATTAAATAACTCATATTGACAGTCGTCTTTAGGGCCATCAACGTAGCATACAGGTGCGCCTTTTTCGTAAATTCCTAAGATCATTCCGCCAGCCTCTTCTCGCAAATAATAGGCTGCATCAGATTCACGTAGGACGGCCATTTCAGGAAGTCCTTGTTTTTTTCTTTCTAAAATTTCTGGATGAGGCTCTGTAACTAGAAACTGATGTTCAACAGGAATTACTGGAACATCTAAACCAACCATTTCACCAGTTTTTCTGGCAAAACTACCTGTACAAGAGACAACATGCTCGCAGGCAATGTCGCCTTTATCAGTGGATACAATCCAGCTCTGGTCTTTTTGTTGTGTAATTCCTTCTACTAGTGTGTGCTCATAAATCTCAGCACCACGATTTCTAGCACCTTTGCATAATGCTTGAGTTAAGTCTGCTGGCTGTATATATCCATCATCAGGATGCTGAATAGCGCCCAACAAGCCTTCCGTATTACATAAAGGCCAAACTTCTTTAATTTCTTCTGGCGTTAAAAAATTTACATTAACACCTACGGTGCTTCCAACGCCAGCATAATACTTATACTCGTCCATTCGATCTTGAGAATTTGCAAGGCGGATATTTGATACAACACTAAAGCCAACGTTCATCCCAGTCTCTTTTTCTAGCTCATGATAGAAGTCGACTGAATATTGATGTAGTTTTCCAACTGAATAACTCATATTAAAGAGTGGCAATAAGCCAGCTGCATGCCATGTTGAGCCAGAAGTTAAATCTTTGCGCTCAACCAATACGACATCAGTCCAACCTTTTTTTGCTAAATGGTATAGGGTCCCTGCGCCAACAACTCCGCCTCCAATAACCACCACTTGTGTTTTATTTTTCATCAAATCCTCAATGTAAACTCTAACCAAAAAAAGCGAATTATATACCTAAATTATAGCAATTACATCAATTAGTTAATGGTAGAATTTTTCAAAATTTATTCCGGCTATAATTTACTATATTTTTTGGAGAATTAGATGAATTTAACAATAAAGAAATGGCGCGATATACCAACAATGGTTATCATTAAAAAAAGCAGAAGAGAAGTTGAAAAAGTTCAGCTAGATAATCGCTTTATGGAGGCTGTTGACTCTGCAGCGTCAGTTGCAGATGCTACAGATGCTGACTCATACCTTACTGATTGGAATGATGAAATAATTGAAATAGCTGATGGCGACCTAAGAGAGCCGGTAGAAAAAAAAGCAGCGGAACTAGAAATAGAATTTTCTGATGAAGTATTATTAAGTTACGTCAATAACGGCGGTTACAAGCCTTAGCCTTTATTTATGTATATCTTCCATGCAGAAACTTTAATGTTTCCCTAACCTTTGTTTCTTTAAGAAGATAGCTGATAATGTTTTTAGGTGAATCTAAAAGCTCAGCATAATCAAGATCAGCTGGTTTTTTAGAAACCTTATTATTGAAGACAACAGAAATCGTAGCCCAATGCCTGCTCAACTTATAGAAACCTAGTTTTTCTTCAAGTTGCGCTAATTTATCACTTAAATAAACATCATCATTAAGTAACAATCTTCTTGAGTCAATATACACAACGCCATCGACATGACTTGAGGCTTTATGCTCAAGCGCAAATTCTATTAGCACCATATTATCTCGATGAGCAATAGCAACAACCTCTTTTTCAGATGCTTCTTTATGATGAATAGTCGTTCCAATTGAATTATTAAAAGTGTTTCTTGCAACAATTGGTGTTTTAGTTTTAATCGAGGCCTCAATTGCTCGAGGGTGAATAACTCTTGACCCTTCATCAGCCATAGCTAACATTTGCTGAACACTGATTGACTCAAGATAACTAGAGGCTTCCACCTGTCTTGGATCACAATTTGCAATACCATCAACATCAGAAAATATTTCAACCTTCTCTGCACCTAAAGCTGCCGCTAATGCTACTGCAGAAGTGTCACTTCCGCCCCTTCCAAGTGTGCGAATATCACCCCTTTCATTAACCCCTTGAAAACCTGCCACTACTGCAATATCTCCTTGATCAAGCGCCTCAACAATGCGAGATGGATTAACATCTAATATTTCAGCATTCCCAGCATTATCATCCGTCAAAATTCCTGACTGTCTTCCATTAAATGAAACTGCAGGCATTCCGTTACAACTTAAAAGATGAGCACAGAAAGCTGAGCATAGCGTTTCACCAACGCTCATAACGAGATCTAGTTCTCTTGGATTAATATTATGACCCACATCTTTTAATAGAGCTACAAGTGTATCCGTTGCATATGGTTCACCCTTCCGACCCATTGCAGAAACTACAACCACAACTCTTTCACCAGAATCAGCATAATGTTTGATATGATTTAAGACATGGGAACGAGAAATCTCATCCCTAAGACTTGTCCCACCAAATTTCATTACTATAGGTGCAGAACTTTTTGACATTTCAATCTTCAAAAAAAAGAGGCAATTATAGCTTGTGACTTACAACATAGCAAATCAGTGCTTTATAGTTAAATTGCAAATTCACTAAACTGGAAGGTTAAAATATTAAATACCAAATGTTTGTTTAATTCCATCTAATATAAAGTCAACCGAGACCATCACCAATATTATGCCCATTAATCGTTCAATTGCGATTAATGCCCTATTACCAAGTTTTCTTCCTAGTGTTTCTGAAGAGACTAATATGACACCTGATATTAAGCAAGCAACAAATACAACAAAGGTCCATTCAACCCATCTATTTGGCTCTTGAGCCATAAATAATATAACTGCTGCAATAGCTGAAGGGCCAGCAAGCATTGGAACAGCTAGAGGAACAATAAGAGGCTCTGTTGTTTCATTGTGACTAAACAAAGGCTTGGTGCCTGGGAAAATCATTCTTATAGCAATGATGAACAATATGATTCCTCCTGTAACTCCAAGTGAAGATTGTTCTATTTCTAGCATCTGAAGCAAATATCTACCAACAAACATAAAAAACAATAAAATTATGAAAGCGATTAACAGTTCACGAATAATTATTATTCTTCGTCTTTCGAGCGGTATATTTTTGAGAATACTTAAAAATACAGGGACATTCCCAATAGGGTCCATAATGATAACTAATAATAAAATTGCAGCTAATATAGTCACTTAGTAAACTTGTAGGAAATAATGAATCGGGTGATTTTATACGAACAACCTTCTAAAAATTAAGTATATTTTTAAATATCAAGAAGAAACTGTATTGCAATTAAATTAGTCAGAGGTGATAATTAATTATCTGTTGTGTTCGTGCTTTGATTTATTTCCCTGAGCCGATTAAGTATAGAAAAGGAGATGAGATTGGTTGCTATTGTGTAAGCCCACCTTGAAGTGGGAAACCTGCGGTAAACATCGAACTTCCGCCTTGAACCAGAAAGGTTCAGGACAATTCAACACGGCACAATGGACCTATCTGAAGAATATTAAACCTCACTCTATTACATTACTTTACTAATTAAACAGCTTTTCTCTTAAAATCTTCATTAATGATAGAACTAAGAAGACAACTCAGACAACTCCGCAAATCCATTGATGAAAAAACCCGCAAGGAAGATGGTCAAAAAATCCTGCACCAATGTCAAAAAAATGGCCTTTTCGAAAATGCCAAACATATTGCAATTTTCATTCCTAATGATGGAGAAATTGAGACAGAAGATACTATTAAATTCTTAAAAAATAATGGCTGTTTTGTTTACCTCCCAATTCTGGTTGAAGAAAAACTTAAATTTGCTGAAATGGGAGAGCACTTTAGAAAAAATAGATTTGGAATCGATGAGCCAATCCATACCCCTGTAATGGGCGCTAAACAAATGGACCTTATCTTTATGCCACTTGTTGGATTTGATAAAAATAAAAACCGTTTAGGAATGGGTGGTGGCTTCTATGATAAAACATTAAGTTTCAAACTGAAAAGTAAGAATTATCAAGTGCCAAAACTCTTTGGCCTTGCATTTGATTGTCAAGAAGTTGACTATTTGGACTCAAAGCCATGGGATGTTCCAGTTGATGGCATAATCACTCCAACCCGCTTCATCGAGTAGCTAGTCGTTTTTGGCCTTACCGAGCGCTTGTTTTTGGAAAAATGATTTGAGGATTGGGGTCTCATCAATAATGTTCATGCCAAAACCCCTAAGCCATCGAAATGACTCATTATTTTCTTTATACGCCCAATCAAGTCCTGTCATTGTTTTTGACATTAATTCATTATCTAATCGGCGTGCTCTTGCATACTTCCTTAAAACTAGGGGATCGCCCAATGATTTATCAGTATTTTCAACTATCTGCTTACTAAGCTCCATTGCATCTGAAAAACCTAAGTTAGCGCCCTGGCCAGCTAATGGATGAATACTATGAGCCGCGTCACCTATTAAAGCAAGATTTGAAAGCGTATAGTCCTTAGCACTCCTTGAGACTAAGGGAAAAATATTCCTTGAGCTTTGAAGCTTCAAATCACCAAATCGATATTCAACTGCTTCTGATAAAGATTGATTAAAGCTAGTAGCATCCATCTCTTCGAGCTTATCAGCAAACTCATCTTTACAGGACCATACAATTGAAGCCTGATTTTCTGAAAGAGGCAATAGAGCAACAATACTATCTGATAAGAACCTCTGCCAAGTTGTATTCTCTAGTGACTTTTCACTAACTACATTAGCAATAATAGCTTTTTGCTTATAGTCATGTGAAGATACTTCAATATTAGCAAGACTTCTTACTTGGGAATTAGCTCCATCAGCGCCAATCACCAACTTACAAAATAAGCTTTTTTTATTATCAAGGGCAACCTCATAGCCAAATTCATTTTTTATTAACTCGTCGAGCTTTGCATGAATAATTTGAACCTTGGTTTGAGCGATTGCATGATATAAAGCAGATTGTATTAAATCATTCTCTACAATGAATCCAAGATGCTCAATACCTTCATCTTTTGCATAAAAGTTCAGGTGTCCATGAGAGTTTTGATCCCATACCCTTGTTGACACAAACCCTTGTTTTCTATTAATGTCATCCCAAACATTAATAGAACTAAGAAAATCTTTTGACGATGGAGTAATTGCACTGACTCTGGTGTGGAATGAACTGCTGATCTCTGGGTTGCATTCATTTGGATCAATAATTGCAATTTTAAAGTTTTTTTTTCTTGAGAGCGCTAAAGTAAATGCAAGACCAATCATACCGCCACCAATAACGATGACATCAAATTCTTTCAATTACCCTTCCCCAGCAATAGTCATTTCACTTACCAAAGTTGAGCCCACTTTTAGATTACTTCTATTATCAAAATCATTACCTATAGAAATCACATTCTTCAACATATCTTTTAGATTTCCAGCAATAGTAATCCCAGAAACTGGATATTGAATTTCACCCTTTTCTACCCAAAAACCACTTGCACCACGAGAATAATCGCCCGTTGTTGCATTAATACCCTGCCCCATTAAGTCAGTTACAATAAGGCCTTTATCCATGTTTTTAGTTAATTCTTCAATTCCACCATCATAATTAGAGCTAACTCGGCAGTTGCTGACGCCGCCCGCATTTGCAGTTGATTTCAATCCAAGTTGGTTTGCAGAGTATTGGCCCATTAGGTAAGTGGTCACCCTTCCATCTTCGACAAAAAACTGTTTTGATTTTAATACGCCATCTAGATCAAACGCCCTTGAGCCAAGTGTTTTTAATTGAAGCGGGTCTTCATAGATATCAATAGATTCTGGTAGAACCTCTTTGCCTAATGAATCCAGTAAGAAGGATGTTTTTTTATATTGCCTCGAACCACTTAAAGCGCCAAGTAATTGAGAATACAAACCGGAAGATTGCCGTGCAGTAAATATAATAGGACATTTTTGGGATTTTAAACTGCGAGAACCAAGCTTTTTCTGAGCCATTTTTGCAGCCTCAAGGCCAATTTTAGATGGGCTCGTTAAATCTCGAGAGTCAAGAGCCATAGAATATTCATAAGCGGTTTGCATTTCAGAGTCTCTTTTTGCTATCAACGAGCAGTAGAGCGAATGCTTACTATTTTTCGATTTAGTAATCAGTCCATTTGAATTAGCATAATAGCTTTCGCCCTCAAAACTTGATAACTCAGCGCCATCTGAATTATCAATTTCAGTCTGCTCTAATGCAATCTGCTCACACTCTTTAGCAATCTCAATGCTTTCTTTAGCGTCCAGAGTCCAAGGATGGTAAAGGTCTAAATCAGGTGCATCCCACGCCATTCTGTCCTTTGGAGCTAGTCCATTAAAGGGGTCTTCTTGGGTATATTTAGCAATTAAGCATGCAGAATCAATAGCCTTCTTTAGGCTCTCTTTACTGAGGTCAACACTTGCAGCCTGGCCTTTATTTTTCCCAATATAAACGCTCACATCAAAACTAGTATCTAGACTGTATTGCAATGTTTCAACATTTGATAATCTGACTGCAGTAGAAATACCTGAGCTTTTTCCAACAGAGAACTCAAAATCTGTGACTTTATTTTTTTTAATTAGGTCAATTGCTAACTGCGTTGTTTGTTCGAGTGAATTCATAATGCTGGATTATACTAATTGATTGATAACTTTTGACAAAACAATTAAGAACTAACTTTATCTTTTGAGGACTTAATATCTATTATTTTACGTTGCACTTCAAGTAAGAGAAGTCTTCGAGTATCAGTTTTTAGAACCTTAAACTCAAAGCCATGAAGGCTAATTTCACTCATTTGCTCTGGGAGATAGCTAAAACCTGAAATGACTAAACCAGCTACAGTGTCATAATTATCACTTATGATATTAGATTCAAAAAACTCATTAAACTCTACTAGAGGTGTATTGGCTTGAAGTAAATAGCGCCCATCTCCATAATCAATAATATTATCTTCTTCCTTGTCATGTTCGTCTTCAATTTCACCAACAATCTGCTCAATCACATCTTCTAGAGTTACTAATCCAGCAATCTCTCCATACTCGTCAAGAACAACTGCCATATGTGATTTATTTTGTTGAAATTCTCTCAGCAAAACGCCTAAAGGCTTACTTTCAGGAACAGATAAAGCATCTCTAAGGTACTCTCTGTAGTTAAACTCGTCCTTATTGTCTTGAGCAAAGTGAGCTAGCAAATCTTTAGCTAATACGATACCAAGTATTGAGTCCTGCTCAACATTGTGAATTGGAAAGCGGGAATGTGATGAACTGACCATGATTTGAAGCAAATCCTCAGTGGATGACTCTGAATTTATCATAGTCATTTTTGAGCGAGGAACCATTACGT
>OJCA01000285.1_pt1 | contig 10932 bp, 8 predicted proteins | sample 1591551 | NCBI WGS metagenome assembly OJCA01 (sample SAMN05416738, study PRJEB24817) | seawater metagenome | isolation source: Sea water | place: Canada:Atlantic | collected 2013-07 | reverse complement strand
CCGGAGTAGTGCTCGGCGATTTTAATCGCGGTGTGGGCGGCGCTGGTGGTGGCTCCGCCGATGAGGATGGGAACCTGCTTGGCGCCAAGGCCGGCCTTTTCGGCCTGCTTGGCGACGGTGATCATTTCGTCGAGGGACGGAGTGATAAGGCCTGAGAGGCCTATGACGTCGGCGTTCTCTTTTTCGAAGGCTTCAAGGATTTTATCGCAAGCAACCATGACGCCCATATCGACAACATCGAAACCGTTGCAGGCGAGGACAACGCCGACAATATTTTTACCAATATCGTGCACGTCACCCTTGACGGTGGCCATGATGATTTTGCCGTTGGAGTTGGCTTTTTCGGCCTCGCGACGGGCGTTCTTTTCTGAGAGATCGGAGCGTTCTTCCTGGAGTTTCTTGGTGAGCTTGATGATGCGAATCTCACGTTCCTTCTCCATAAAGGGTTCAAGATAGGCGACTGATTTTTTCATCACGCGGGCGGACTTGACCACCTGCGGGAGGAACATTTTACCGGCTCCGAATAGATCGCCCACAATGCCCATGCCATCCATGAGTGGACCTTCGATGACGCTGAGTGGCTTCTTGTAATTTTCGAGAGCTTCGGTGGTGTCCTCGACGATGAACTTATCGATTCCTTTGAGGAGGGAGTGCTCGAGTCGTTTCTCGACGGTGGTTTCGCGCCACGTGAGATCTTCAACGAGTTTCTTGGCGCCCTGACCTTTGTATGACTCGGCGAGATCGAGGAGGCGTTCGGTGGCGCCGTCGTCTTTATTGAGCAGGACGTCTTCGACAGCGGTGAGGAGGTTTTTTGGGATTTGGTCGTAGACCTCGAGCATACCGGCGTTGACGATGCCCATGTCCATGCCGGCTTGGGTGGCATGGTAGAGGAAGGCTGAGTGCATTGCTTCGCGGACGGCGTTATTTCCGCGGAACGAGAAGGAGATGTTGGAGACACCGCCGGAGACCTTGGCGAAGGGGAGATTCTCTTTGATCCAACGGGTAGCGTTGATGAAATCGAGAGCATAGTTATTATGCTCTTCGATACCGGTGGCAACGGTGAGAATGTTGGGGTCAAAAATGATGTCCTCGGGCGGGAAGCCGACTTCGTCGACAAGGATGTCGTATGCGCGTTTGCAGATGCGGATCTTTTCTTTGTAAGTGGCAGCTTGACCATTTTCATCAAAGGCCATCACGACAGCAGCGGCACCGTAATTACGGATGTGGCTGGCATTTTTCTTGAAGGCTTCTTCGCCCTCCTTGAGGGAGATTGAGTTGACGATACCCTTGCCTTGAAGGTGCTTGAGTCCCTCTTCAATGATCTCCCATTTGGAGGAATCGACCATGATGGGGACTGCTTGAATGTCGGGCTCGGCCTGGATGAGATCGAGGAAGCGTGACATCATGGCCTTACCATCGATGAGACCGTCATCGAAGCAAATGTCGATCACGTTGGCTCCGTTGATCACTTGCTGGCGGGCGACCTCGAGCGCGTCTTCGAGCTTGCCTTCTTTGATGAGTTTACGAAAGCGAGGAGAGCCGGCGACATTGGTCCGTTCCCCGATCATGAGGAAATTTTTATCCGGAGTGTGATTGTAAACTTCGGTGCCGGATAGGCGGAGGAGGCGAGGGATGGGGGGCATTTGAAATCTGGGATTTGAACAGTGAGATCTGAAGTCTGAACTTGGCTTCTTTTGCGATGGGTTCAGAGGGAAGTCCAAGCTCCGTGGATCTAGACGTTAGCGAGGACGGGGACGACGCGAGGTGCTTTTCCTTCGACGGACTTTGCAATAGCTGCGATGTGCTCGGGGGTGTTGCCGCAACAGCCACCGGCGAGGTTGAGGAGGCCTTCTTCGGCGAAGCCTGCGATGTAGTCGTGCATGTGACTGGGCTCTAAATCGAAACCAGTGGGAGCGAGAGGGTTGGGCAAGCCGGCGTTTGGGTAGCAGGAGACATTGGTGGTCGCGGCGTTTCCAAGATCACGTAAAAAGGGCTCCATGAGGTCGGGGCCGAGCGAGCAGTTTAAGCCAATCGCGAGAGGATTGACATGGGCGAAGGTGTTCCAAAGGGCTTCCACTTTTTGAGCGGAGATCATGGTCTCTCCACCACGACCGACAGCGGCGGAAATGATGACAGGCGCATCGGTGCCGCTTTCTTTGATCGCGACGAGGGCGGCCTTGGCATTGAGAGAATCGAAAATGGTTTCAACCATCAGGATGTCGCAATCGGCAGAAAGGAGCGCATCGATTTGGTGTCGGTAGGCGTCCTTTACTTGCTCGAAAGTCACGGGGCGAAAGGCGGTGTCATTTGCATCGACGACGTTAGTAAGAGAGACCGTCATGGGGCCGATGGCTCCGGCAACGTAGCGCTTGCGGCCATCGTTTTGCGCGACCCGATCGGCTTGTTCTTTGGCGAGCTTGACTGACTCAACATTGAGTTCCCATGTGAGATCCTTGAGGAATTGACTCTCGATGACTCTTTTCTGGAAAAACTCGGGCGATTTAATGCCTCCTGTTTTCCTTGGGTCTTCCACGAAAAATTCAGACTGCGCAAGGACGGTTCCGGAAAAGGTGTTGGTCTCACAGATGTCGGAACCTGCCTCGTAGAAGCGCTTGTGGATGTCAGCGATGACATCAGGGCGGGTGAGCGAGAGGATGTCGCCGTTGTTGAGAAGATCTTCGTGGTTTTCCTTAAAGCGATCGCCCCGGGCATGCTCTTCAGTCAGCTCGTATCCACGAATAGTGGTTCCCATGGCCCCATCCAGGACCATGATGCGTTCAGTGAGGGTTTTTTGTAGCTCCTTGAGAAGGTTATTTTCCATGGCGATGTGACGGTTGGATCTTCTTTCCAAATAGGGAATAATCAAGAACAAATCTACAAATCAAGATATGTTGATGGGTTTATCGATTGCGTGACGGGATAGGGTTGCACTTCCGTGAATTGGTCTTCAATGTTAAATCGAAGAATGGCAGGTAGAGGATTCAATTGGAGCTTGGAAGAGCTTGTGGATTTTGAGGTGGCTCTGAAGGACCCCAGTGCTCCGAACGCGGAGATTGGGCAGGAAATGCGTCGTGATATGCGGGGGATGGACGGATTTACCGACGAAACGCCTCGTCGTCGCTGGGGATTGAAATATTGGCTTCTTTGGGTGAGAGGCGATACCGAAGTTTCGGTCGGGCGGCGCTTGGTGACGGTTTCGCAGGTTCTTGGACTGGCGCTTTTTCTTTTCGCGCTCGTCGCCGGAGTGGGGGTTGTGCGGGGATTACTGACGTCCTACAGCTACGAAAGCGGCCCTTATTTGGAGGAAGTGAATGCGGATGACGGGACGTCCCTTGATTTGACTCAGGTTGATCGCTCTCAAGTGACGGGGCAAAAAGTATCGGCCAAGGGGTTTAATCTATGGGTTTTTCTTGCGGTGACTTTGGGTCTGCAGTGGCTCCTCATTCTAGGGAGTGCAATTTTTTATCTTCTCTTTCAAAAATGGTCTCTCGGTTTGAAAAATATTATTGGAGGTTTAGTGCGCAGATTCTCCGGAGGTCTGGAAAGTGAGCAGTGGGCCGCTTTGATGGGAAACCAACGTGATCATCGCTCCGCTCTGACTTGGCGGCTGAGCCGGATTCTTCAACTGGGAGGGATTGGATATAATCTTGGCTTGGTTGCGGGTCTCTTTGGGCTGCTTTGGTTCAGCAATGTAGGATTCTTCTGGGAATCGACCTTGCCGATGGGAGCTCCGACTCTTGAAAGAACTACGGAGGTTTTGGCGACTCCTTGGGGGGGCGAGCGTCCCAATGATGAGATCATTGCTCTGACCCAATTGAGGTCTGAAATGGATTATCAGTTTGAGGAACCCAGAAATATAGAAAGCCTTTCAATCCGCTCGAAAGCAAATCTTTCCTGGGCGGGATTTCTTTTCATGGCGCTTTGCACCTGGGGTTTGTTTCCCCGGCTCGTTTTTCTTGTGATTTCGATTTGGAAGGAAAAGTCGATCCTCGCGAAGTTGGACTTTCAGGATCGCAGTCATCGGATTCTATGGCGTGAGTTGAGCCACGTTGAGCGCAGTGTTGAAATGGAAGGGATCAAGGATGGAGTTGTTCTATGCGATGTCGGAGGCATTGATGTGGACACTGAGGTGCTTCGCCCTTTTCTTTTACAAACTCTCAGAGTGAACCCCGAGGCGAGATTTGCGGTGGATGTTCTTGATGAAGCAGAAGAGCAAGCTGCTTGGCTGGCGATGCGGGCGGCTCCCTGTGGGATCATCATCCTTGTGGAAGGATGGAATCTCTCGCCCAAACAATTTACGGCGCTCTGGAAACGCATCAGACGGGAAGCGGGAGACGAGGCGGTGATTCGGGTTCTTGTCCTCGGAGAAAGAGCGGGCGGCCATCCGGCAAGACCCCCTGAAGCAGAGCTGAACGAGTGGCAGACTTTCATTGATTCCCTGCGCGATTCTCTGATGGAGTGTCTCGCGTATGATGAAGAAATCCTGATTAAAGATGAGCAATCCTGAAGGAGAGATTCCCACCTTCGCAGTGGTGGGAAAAATTAATATGGGGAAGTCCTCGGTCCTCGCGACTTTGTTGGAGATCGATAATGATCGGGTGGTGCGAGTGAGCGCCACTCCTGGTGCGACGACTCAGTGCCAGGTGTTGCCGGTCGAGTTTGATGGGCGAGAGATGATCCGATTCATCGATACCCCTGGCTTCTCTAATGCGCTTGAGGCGATGCGGGCGATTCAGGAAATTCACGGTGAGGGAACTCCGGATTTGGCTGCGGTAAAATTGTTCGTCTTGCGGGAAATTGACGGAGGGCAATTCGAAGACGAGGCCCGACTCTTGCAACCACTGGTTGATGGAGCAGGGGTGCTTTATGTCATCGATCCTTCGAAGCCACTACGTGATACCTTTGTGGCAGAGATGGAGATCTTGCGATGGACGGGGCGCCCGCGCATGGCACTGCTGAACGAGAAGGCCGAGAATCAAGATCGCATTGAAGAATGGCGCACCCGGCTCGGGAGTTATTTTAATCTGGTGCGGACGTTTAACGCGCATCACGCACGCTTCAGCGAGCGAAAGAATCTTTTGAAATCTCTTCTTCAAATCGATGAAGGAAATCGAGCCAGAATTGAGGAAACGATTGAGTTCATTGATCAAGAGTGGGATGAGCGCAGGGAAGAGAGCGCTGAGTATCTCATGGATTTTTTGTCGTATGCGCTGAAGCATCGCGAATCGGTGAGGCTCGACGTGAAAGAGGAAGAGCTGGAAGCTCGCAAAGAGCGCAAGCGTCAGGAACTCACCAAGACATACTATGCCAATATTGCCCGGATGGAGGAGAAGACTTACCGGCGCCTACTGAAGCTCTACCGGCATGACTTGTTGAAAGTAGAAGTGGGTGATGATCATTTCGAGGGCCTAGATCTTAGCTCGGAGGAGACTTGGCAGAAATGGGGTCTTTCACGGAGTCAGCTCACCTTGGCGGGCGGAGTAGCCGGTGGGGCTGCCGGAATTGCGGTCGACCTTGGAACGGGTGGGTTAACTCACGGCTTGGGAACCCTTTTTGGAGCGATCGGAGGAGCGGGCGCCGCCTTTTTTAAAGGAGAGGATTTACCAGATCTTAAGATTGGAATGATCACGGAGCAGGGCAATAGCAAGGCTCTCGTGATGGGGCCACCGGCGAGCGAAAACTTTCCGTGGATTTTGCTGGATCGCTGTCTTCATCACTTCGGTGAGATCATGAATCATGCCCACGGTCGGCGTGAGGAGTCATTGTTGTCGATCAACACGGATGCTGGATGGGTGCGGGGATTTAGCCGTGAGCGGCGGAGCCGTCTCCAGCGTTGGTTTACCCAGAATGCAAAAAAGGGAGCGATTCACTTCGATGCGGATGTTTTTCATGAATTCGTGGATATTTTACACGAAGTTGAGGGCGCTTAGGGAGGCTGGGAGCTTGATCTCAAGCGCTAGCAATGAGAGTCGCCAGACCGGAACGCTTTTTCTCTTCCTCCTGAAGGATATTCAGTTCGGCCCTTTCGACTTCCATGATTTTGGTCTTTAACCTACCGAGTGTCTTTCGTCCATTGACAGTCAAACGGGCATAATATATCCCGCCTGAGTGACGATAAAGATATTGGTATCGAATTTTGGTCCAAGTTTTGCTGGATTTACTGATCTTGAGTTCGATTGCTGTCGGCAAGTGTATAAAAGCGAGGGAGAAGTGACGCGATTTCATGAAGAATTCCTGTTGTCGTGAAAGATTGGGGCTGTAGCTCAGTTGGTTAGAGCAGGGGACTCATAATCCCTTTGTCGTGGGTTCGAGCCCCACCGGCCCTACCTCCTTAATCCCCTTAAAAATAAGGATTTCAGGAGATTTCCCCGATTTTTCGGTATTGCGACCTTTGGCCGGAACACCCCCCAAATGCACCCAAATGCGGGTAAAACGGGCAACAAAAGGGCAACGGTTTTTGGGCGGTTTACACTGAGGGTAAAAGAAAGCCATCGACGATCTCAAGATCGCGGTCAATCTCGATGGCTTTGAAGAGCTTCCCTCTTGGTCGCAGAAAGTCACCCAGCCGTTATCTTGCCCATGCATGGTTTGCGACCTTTCGAGTTGACTAGAAATGAGTCGGCGGATCGAGTTCGTCATCCCGTGCCGCATTATTCTATAAGGGTTTCAGTCCTTCGGGGTGGAAAATGGCAACACTCAGTTATTGTCAGAGAGGTTCCGCTCTCGAAAGAACAACCCTTGGCAGGCCGCCGCATATGCGCGTTGGCTAACTCCGAGAGGTGCGACAAAGCCAAGAGCCAAACAGGAATGGCGCAGTATGAAGTCCGGGTGTGGCAAGGGTGGCACCACCACATGACACTGGCTTGTTTGGCAAACTTGTTCATGGATGAAACCAAAAATTGGAACAAAGAGATCCAGCCTTTGTTGAGCTACCGGGATATCACCAAGCTGTTAGACTACTACTTGCCGCGCCGCCATCGAGAAGAGGAAGAAGTGCATCTTTAAATCCGTATACGTCACGCAGCCCCCCAACGAGATCTTGACCGACGGCAATCTCACCGGACGGGAATCCCGCCTGATATTAATTTAACTAAGTAGAACTAGCAGTTTCAAATGGCTGAATCGGTAGAATCGATTACCGGTCCAACGGCGAAGATCCTCCTCTCGGGGTTTGCACTAGAAAGTGCCTCCAATGGAGAAGTGGAAGGCGCCGGAGTGATCTCCTTTGTCTTGGGTGAGGGTGTGGCCGTATTCGAAGCGGACGGGGCCGACGGGGAGGTCGATGCGGAGGCCGAGGCCGATGGCGACCTCGATGTCAGTATCGAAAAGTTCATCGGTGCCTTCGGCGAGGGCTCCGGCATCGAGGAAGACGACTCCTTTGATGGGGCCTTTGAGGGTGCGGATGTATTCGGCATTGGCGATCCACCAGGCGGCTCCTCCGCTGGGGAAGCCATTCGCGGATGGCCCCATGGAGCGTTCATTGAAGGAACGGAGGGAGTTTGCGCCGCCTTCGAAATTCCGGAGGTCGATAGGGAGAGATTCGAGGCCGCCGGTGGGGGCGATGAGGCCGCTGCGGAAGTTTGCGGCGATGGCGCTGTTTTCTCCCAGGGTGTCGTAGTAGCTGAGCTGCCCTTCCATGGAGAAGAAGGAGACGGTGTCCTCTTTTTGAACGAGGCCCAGTGAACTATTGATTTCGGCATACCAGCCATCGGAGGGGAGGGCTGCGTCGTCCCGGCGGTCGTAGCTTTGGTTGAGGTTGATGCGGGCGACGAGGTAGTCGGTGGGGCCGAGATTGGCGGTGGGGAGGCCATCGGCCTGAATACTGGCGAAGAAGAGGTCGCCTCCCAGGGTCACGGTGTAGTGCTCGAAGGGCTTGCTGGTGAACTCGATGCCGTAGCCTCCCTCGGCCTTATCATAGCCATCGTAGTTCCGCGTGATGAGGTAGGCCCGCTGGGACATGTTAAGGTCTTTCCCGAGGAAGAAGGGGTTTTGCAGAGAGATTTCTCCGAGGAGGCCGAGTGAGGTGTATTCGATGCCGGCATTGAAGTTGTGCAGGGTGCCCCGGACGTTTCGGTCGAAGTATCCTGCGCCAAGGATGATGCCCTCGAATGAACCGATTCCAGCGGAAAGGGAGACGCCTTTTGAATCTGCTTCCTTGAGGTGGAGAGTGATGTCGATCTCTTGGTTGTCCTTGGGGTTTTCTTCGGTGCGAATACTCCGAAAGGCACCGGTGGCCATGAGTTTTTTGATACGTTCGCTGAATCGATCCTGGTTGAAGGGTTGGTCTTCGTATTCCTTAAAAGGTGCGAGGAGAGAGGAGGTTTTTGTTTTTTTGAGTCCCTCCGCGGAAACCTTGCTCAGCTTGTAGCGCTCACCGGGTTTGAGGGTGTAGGAAAGAGCGAGGGTAGATTCACGATATTCCCGCGTGAAGGTGAGGGAGGCGTCGGGGTAGCCGATGCTACGATATTCCTTGGTAATGGAGGCGCGGATGCCGCGGACATTTTCAGCGGATGCGGGGGCGTCGATAATGTCATCGAGCATTTCAACCAAAGAGACAGGAGGAGGGATGGGTGAGGTGATCTGTGGTCTGCTCAGTTTAAAAAGGGGCCCTGGTACGATGTTGAGAGTGATCGGAATGGAGCCGTCGCCTGCCTGAGGATTCTTGGTGGTAGTGACTTTGGCGTTCCAGTAACCGATGCTCTTCAGAAGATTGGTGACACGTTCTTCTCCATCGCCGATCTTGGATTCTTGAAAAGGGAGTTTGGTCTTTTTTTTGCCAGGCAGCAGGAATTCGGCTCTGAATTGCTCGCGAGCTCCTGCGGGGTCTTCACTGGGCCAACCTTTCACTGAGATTTCTCCCAGCGATTGGGTGATTCCGGCATCGGCTTTTAAAAGAATGATGTCGTTTCCGGGAAGGGACCAGTTGACGAGAGCGTTGGGTGAGCCATTTTTGTTGAGGAAGTCGAGGACGAGAAAGGCGGCGTCATCAGCCCGTGACGGAGTGGCAGGGCGCTTCTTGATGTAGTAAAAACGAGGACTCAGGGCGGCGAGAATTTGCTCTTCGAACTTACCGGGCAGGCCGACGAGTTTTATCTGAGCGCCTGATAAGGAGCCCAGAGTGAGGAGGAAGAGGAGGGATTTCATTGGAAGCGGAAAGAGAAGATGACCATGTTGCGGTTGTTTCCTTCTCCGTCGATAGAGGTGGAAATGGCCCATTGATCGCTGATGTCGATTGTTGCGGAGGTGGCGTGGCGTCCAGAGAAGCGGTTGTAGTCGCCAAGCGAGAGGTCGACTTCGTCGAGGTTTTTGAGGAGTCGCTGGAGGAGGCTCTTTGCGTCCTGCTTTCCATAGCGATGACGGAGTCCCTGGAGGAGATATTGCAGGGCCTTCTGTGAGGCGACGCTGCGGCTATTGAGGGTGGAGGTGGTGGATCCGGTGGAGAGGAGCATGAGGATTTCACTCTCGGGAAGAGGGGGCTCCGAAGTGATCGAGAGCGCGGGCTTGGAAGTGAGTCCGGTGAGGTAGAGTTGGACGTTGTATCCTGCGACTTTGGAATTCCCGCGGACACTGATTTTTGGGTCGGTGAGATTTCTGGGGTTCAGATCGACGGTGCCATTTTCGATGATGAGCTTGGCAAAGGGAAGATCTGCTTCGAGGTTCTTTGAGGTGATTTTTCCCGAGGTGGTGATTTTTCCCAAGGTTCCACCGAGGCGGGCATCGGCGAGCAGTTCGCCCTTTACGAGGTTTCCGCGAATAAGAATGGGGTCCTTGGTGACGACTGCTACATCGATCGGCCAGTTCGCGAAGGGTTCGGGCAGGGAGTAGAGTTCGTCGCTGGCGAAGACGCTGAGATCGGGAACTTCGGGTCGCGCTATTTCCTTGGTGGGAACGCCGAAAGGGAGGATCTCTACGTCTTTGTGAATGATGCTTTCGACGATGGGAATGCTACCGGAGAGGCGGGCTGTTTCGAAGGGGCCCTTGAGGGTGAGGACAGGGTCAGCGCGAAGGGAGTAGTCAGCGCCGCGCCAGAGGAGGGTGTTTTTTCCCCGGAAGGAAAGATCGAGGAGAGGGGTTTCTCCGAGGGTGACGCTGCCGTTGAAGTTGATGGTTCCTCCGGCGGCGGTGATTTGCGAGGGAGAGATGGCGATGGTGTTGTTGCTGAACTTGAGGTTGATTTTCGAGTTCCTGAAATCGGAGATGGGAGAATTACTAAGGCGGGCTCGGTCCGCGTGGATCATGGCGTCGCCGCTGAGGGCGGGCTCACGAATGGTGCCTGCGACCTTGACCTTGATCTGGGCGATTCCGCTCAGATCCAAGACGGTGGGGGCGAATCGCTGAAGTCGACGAAGGTCGATCCGGGCAGTATTCGCGGTGAAGGCGAGGGGCTCGTCCATGAGTGAGTTGGGATCCTTGATCCACTTCTCGGGAGTGAGGGGAAAGCGACCTTTGAGGTCAAAGAGATCGCCGGAGGGTTCCTTGAGTTTTCCGCTGAGGCGGAGTTCTTCGTCGATGGTGGTGAGGGTGACGAGGAGGTCGCCGGGTGGAACGTCGGGGAGAGATGGTTCGCGAATTTCGGTGGCGGTGATCGTTCCATTGATGGCTGGTTTGGCGAAGGTGCCGCTTATATTAAGAGTGGCTTCGGCCGTGCCTTCAATGGGCTGGTCTTTGACGAAGCGGGAGAGGGGAGTGGGGGCGAGCTTGACGGAGAAATCGAGAGGGGAATTATTTTCTAACAGGTCATCGAGATTACGAGTCTGGAGCGGGAGGGGAAGAGAGCCTTGTCCGGTGAGGAGCGAGCCTTGGGTATCGGCGATGACGAGCTTTGAGAAGTTTGCGAAACCTTCCTTCCAAGTGAGTGAGGTCTTCACTTCGAGGTCATCGCCTGTCTCTTATACACATCTGACGCTGCCGACGACTCCTTACGTGTAGATC
>OJCA01000280.1_pt1 | contig 10990 bp, 6 predicted proteins | sample 1591551 | NCBI WGS metagenome assembly OJCA01 (sample SAMN05416738, study PRJEB24817) | seawater metagenome | isolation source: Sea water | place: Canada:Atlantic | collected 2013-07 | reverse complement strand
GGTCACCCACTCCGAGACGCTCGCGACCGCGCCAGATTCGAGTGGCGCCGTCGAAGGTCATCGTTTCCTCGCTAGCCTCGCCGTCTTCGCCTTCCTTCGGTTCGCGGCTGGCGATGATCATGCCCTGATTGTCCTTCAGTTCCAATTGCTTCAGTTTCCAAATTTCCCCCTCGCGAAGGCAGTGGCTGGGCTCGTCTTCCAGGAGGAGCACGTGGTTCTCGGCGGGGAAGATTCCTGCGCCTCGATTGTGGTCCGCATCAATTTCCTTACTCTTCACTGGCAAAACGGGCACGGCAGAATTTTTCGGGTCCGGTGGGAGAAAGGCGTGGACGTGCAGTACGGTTCCGAGGGGAATATCCCGGAGATCCGCCGGTGCGCCGTGATAACGAACGATGCCGTAGGGCAGCATGGCGAAGGGGTGCGGATCATTTCGGAAAAACTTTCCATCCCCCTGCACACGGATGCTGCCTCGGCGGTTGGCATGATCCACGAAGACAAGCTCGCCACGATAGGAGTGCGCCCTTTCCAGAGGAGGGAATTTTCCTGTCTCGGGTCGAAAAGGTTCGCCACCGACTTCACTTTCGGCGTTGGCGGAGCTCGCGAGGGAAATGCCGAGGTAGAGCGCGGCGACCCAGCAGATAGATTTGAGTTGTCTCATGGTTCGATGTCAGTACTTCGGAAAGATGGCAGGAGTCGGGAATCGGTCCTCGGGGCTGTTTTGGAATAGGTATTCCTCGCGGGGTATTTGCATCTTGGGCCAGCTTTCCGGGCGGACACGGACGACTCTTCCAGAGCGAATGCCCTCGATGACCAGGTCGGTCTCAAATTGGATTTGAATGCCGCTGCTGCCCAGGGGTATTTCTCCGCTTGCCTGGGTGACGCCAAGGATTTTGCCAGTGGACGCGACGTGGGAAGGCCCGTAGTGGCCGGCGGTGTGCTTCAAGGTATTCTCGGCTCCATTGATTTGTGCCTCTCCGCCTTTCCGGAAGTCGTCGTAGAGAGAAGAATCCATGCCGCCGAAAAGCGTCGCGGTTACGGTGGCGCGGCCGAACTTGCCATAGTCGACGGTATCGACCCAGGCCGGCATCCAGCGGCTGCGGATGAAGGTTTTGTGCGCCTCGGTCTGAAACTCGGCGGCGTTTTGAATGGCGGCGTCGTCCAGCCAGATGTCCGAGATGTGGAAGCGCGTGAAAGCGCCATTTAGCCCATCGCCAGGTGAGGGTTTCCAGGTGATTCCAAGCAGGACGGCCTGCCCACCGAGGTATTTCTTGCCACTCGCAGGCCACGCCTCTTCGGCGACCAGGTCCACGACTCGAATACGCTCGCGCCCGCGCCAGATGCGAGTGGCGGCGTCGAAGGTCATCGTTTCCTCGCTAGCCTCGCCGTCTCCGCCTTCCTTCGGCTCGCGGCTGGCGATGATCTTCCCTTCGTTGTTCTTAAGTTCCACTTCCTTAAGCTTCCAGACCAATCCCTCGCGAAGGCAGTGGCTGGGCTCGTCCGCTAGGAGGATTACGTGGTTCTCGGCGGGTGCGGTGCCGGTGCCACGATAATGCCCCGCGTCTTTCGCCTTGTTGTCTACCGGTAACACCGGCACTACCGAAGTCGTCGGGTCCGGCGGGAGAAAGCCGCGGAGGTGCAGCACCGTGCCGAGGGGAATATCCCGGAGATCCGCCGGAGCGCCCTGATACCGGATGACACCGTAGGGGAGCATGGCGAAGGGCTGCGGGTCGTTTCGGTAAAATTTTCCATCCCCTTGCACGCGGATGCTGCCGCGGCGGTTGGCATGATCCACGAAGACCAGTTCGCCGCGATAGGAGTGCGCCTTTTCCAAAGGGGGGAACTTCCCCGCCTCGGGGCGGAAAGGTTTCTCTTCGGCGATTGCGGCGCACGAACCGAGAACCAGGAGTAGTGCAACGCCAACGCCGAGCGACCTGAGATTAGGAGTAAGAGTATGATTAAGATTATGAAAATGGCTATGCATTGCGGTCGGGGGAATTGGCGCGGATTAAGCCGACTAACATTGAGACGACCTCGACGAGAGAAGCTTTGCCGTTTGCTGCGATTTCAGAACTTATCTTTCCTTTCGCGACGAGGACATCCAGGCAAGCCGCGCATTCGAGCGCGGAACCGCGGGCTATATCGAAAAACTTGCATCGGTCCTTTGGAGTAAATTTACCGTTACCTTCGGCAATGTTCAAAGGAACCGATGTCGAAGCTCGATCCAGCTGATTGTATACCGCCATCGACTTCGGGATTGACTCTAACAAGTCAGCCGCCCACCCCACAAAAACAATGGATTCCTGGTAAACGTTCAGCTTTTCGTGGTCAAACCGCCTCATATCAAATTTCTTACTCTTACTCCTAATCTTAATCTTACTCTTAATCCCCTTCCCCGACCTGCCGCAGAGATTAAGATTAGCGGAAAAATTCGCCGTGAATCACAGAGCCATCACCCTATTGCTGTCGCCAAACTTGTCAGCTTCCACGCCCATGCGCTGGGCCATGAGGAGGAGCAGGTTGCTCATGTGGGCGTCCGTATTCACGGGGCGTCCGCAGATCTGGTAATGCGCGGAAGTGAGCGCTCCGTTCGGGTCGAGCGCGTAGCCCTGGAAGCCGGCGGCCGACTTGTTGAGGTCGAGATGTTTACCGTGCTTCAGGCCGAGGTCTGAACCACCGGCGAGCACGAGTGGAAGGTTGGCGTTGCCGTGGCTGTGGCCGTAGCACATGCCGCTGCCGAAGAGCGCCATTGTCGAACCCAAGAGCGGCTTCCCTGTCAAGTCCTTGGTCTCCGCGAGCCGGGTGAGAAAGTAGCCGAACTGCTCGATGGCAAAGGTGTCGTAGCTGGTGAGCTTCTCTATGTAGCTGGCATCGCCCCCGTGGTGGCTGAGCTGGTGGCGCGACTCGGTGATGCCAATCTCAGGGATGGAGAAGGCGTCCCCCTCTCCGCCCAGGCTGAAGGTGGCCACGCGGGTAAGGTCCGTCTGAAAGGCGAGCACCATAAGATCATAGACGGTGCGGAAATAGTCGCCCGCCTGAGTCTTGGGAATGTCACGGTTGGTGCGTTTGCGATCGGTGCCGGAAATATCAGGAAGCGGCGTATCGAGCCACGTATCGGCCCGCCGGGTGCGGATCTCCGCCTCACGCACAGAGGTGAGGTATTGGTCGAGGCGGCCTTTGTCTTCCGCGCCGATCTTTTTTTCCAGCTGGCGCACTTCAGCGAGGTTGTCATCGAGCACGCTGGCCTTGCGGCGCAGAGCCTTTCGACGGGCCTCGATGCCGCCCTTCGGTTCCTCGAACATGGACGCGAAGATTTCGCTGCAACGACGCAGCGCAGGCAATTGCACGCCATCTGTGGTCCAGGCGAGGGAACCCTGCGTGAGGGCGATCTCCATCGAGGGGTAGCGGGTGTGTTGCGCGGTGACTTCCGCCATCTTCTGGTCCACGGAAATGGTGTTGCGATCCGAGGGGCCGAGCTTCCCGCCGGTCAGGAAGACGTCGATGCAATTGTGATGGTGACCCAGGGCTCCGGGGTGGTGCAGTCCGCTGATGGGCGTGATGACATCGCGGTGCTTCTCCAGAGGCTTGAGCGAGCGGGAGAACTGGTAATCCTTCCCCGGCTTGGTGATCTGATAGTTCAGCGAGTGGACGCCGTTGGCGAGGTAGATGAAGGCGCTGCGACGGGGTGATTCGGTCGCTTTCTCGGCCGCGCGGAGCGGGATCATGCATTCCAGCATCGGCAGGGCGATGCAGGTGCCCATCGCGCGGAGGGCGTGGCGGCGGTCGATCCGCCAGGATTGAGAGAGGTAGTTCATAAATGTTCTTTGTTCCTGGTTGTTGATCAGCGTTTTTTGATCAGGTCGGATAGGGCCACGGCGCGGATGATGTCCTTGATCCGGTAGTCGCTCTTTTTAGCCTCGGTCTGGATGGCGGAGAGGTCGTCCTGGTCGTCAAAAGTGAGCACGCGACGGAGGGCGTAGGTGGAAAGGTGTTCGATGAAGGCCCGCGCGACCTTGTCGCGGTCCTCGAGTAGCAATTGCTTGAACTCGTTGGCGTTCCTGAAGGAACGGTCGTCGGGCATCACGCTGGCAGGATTGATCAAGGGATCCTGCCCCTTGCCGGTTGGGACATGCTCGCGGGTGCGCCACTGGCCAATCGCATCGTAGTTTTCCCAGGCAAAGCCGAGAGGATCGATATTCGCATGGCAGGACGCACAGTTCGCGTCGGTGGCGTGCGCCTCCAGTCTCTGGCGGACGGTCACCTTGTCACCTTCAGGCGGAACGGGCTCGATGGGATCCACGTTCGCTGGCGGCGGCGGCGGGGTCTTGTTGAGAATCACTTCGCTGAGCCAGACGCCGCGGTGGACCGGGCGATGACGTGTGCCGTCCGAGGTCAGTCCAAGCACCGCGCCCATTGTTAGCAGGCCGCCGCGTCGATCCCCGGGTTGGAGCGAGACGCGCTGGAAGTCGCCGATCTTCGGCTCCGGCAATCCGTAGAAATCACAGAGGCGGGCGTTGACTACGGTCCAGTCTGAATCGAGGAATTGATCGATTGGCAGGTTCTTCGCGAGCATCTCTCGGAAAAATTCCACCGGCTCGGCCCGCATACTCGTCTCGAGCCAGTCGTCGTAGGTCGGGTAGAGCTTTTTGTCCGGCGGGAACATACCGACCCGGTGCAATTGCAGCCACTGCCGCGAGAAGTCGTCGATGAAGCGGTTGATCCTCTCGTCCGCCAACATTCGGTCCACTTCCTTCCGCAGTCCATCGCCGTTCAGGGCTCCACCTTTGGCTGCGGCGAAGAGGCCTTCATCCGGCATCGAACTCCAGAGAAAATACGAGAGCCGCGAAGCGAGTTCCGAATTCGTGAGACGGTCGCGAGCGACGGGGTCGCCTTCGACAAGGTAGATGAAGTTTCTGGACGTCAGCACTCGTAGAAGCGTCCCGCGATAGGCATCGGCCGTCTCTTCACCCGCTTCGAGATCGGAGCGGTAGGATTTCAGGTAGTTCTCCAGTTCCTCCCTCTCCACCGGCCGCCGCCAAGCGCGTTCGGCGAAGCGTTGCAGATGCTCCGCGACGACATCGAGTGCGGCGTTATCCGACGGCAGCACGCCTTTTCGCCGGGTCTTCTCCGCCTCCGAGACCAGCGGGCCCTCCCATTCGATCCAATCGAGGATCACCGTTGAAAAGATACCGTTTCCTTTTTCATCGAACATCTGTGGGGAGTTCGGATTCAGCAGCAGAGTTTCGCTGCTGTGGGTGAAAATATGCCCGCCCCGGCTGGTAAGTGCATTGCGGAAGGCGGCGCCGGCCCTTCGGTCTACCACATCGGTGGCCACCACGGCGAAGTCCAGGCTCGTGGGCATCTCGAGGAAGATCTCGAACTCATAAACTTGCGGACTGTCCTCCGGGGCCGTGATGTCGAATTCGATGAGGCCCTCCACGTTCTCCTCACTCGTTTTCTTGCCGATGCTGAGGTGGGCGGGCTGACCACCGGGAGGGCGGATTCCACTGGCCTGGAGGCGGAGTTTGTAAAGCCCGCTGTGTTCCGGACCTGTTTGGCCAAGCCAGTGAGACTGGAGCGCAGACTGGACTCGGCCGGGGAAAAGGAGGTATCGAAGCGGGCGCTTGATGCCGAACCGGTCCAGCACCTTCTGTTGTTTTTTGCCGCCGTCGTAGCGCAGCTCCGCCGCCGTCTTACGGACTTTGCGAGCCTCGCTGGAAGCCGCAGGAAAAGCGCGGTCCAGCACGAGTTCCGCGGCGCGGTAGTAGCGATCCACATGCGAGGGGGAAAGCGAGAGCTGCGAGCCGATACGCTCAAACCCGTGCCACAGGGTGTCTTCATTCAACTCGCCTGGTTTCGTCGGATCGTAGCGCACTCCGAGCAGGTCATAGACGGTGTTCTGATACTCCTGCCGACTCAGGCGATAATGTGCCACCGCAGGACGCGCTGCCATCCGCGCCGCCTTGCCCTCTTTGAGCCTCGCGTCGAGTTCAGCGATGAATGTCGCGATTTCGTCCTGCTTCGGTTGCGGCTCGTCTTCCGGAGGCATCTCGCCGCTGTTGACCTTTTCGACCACCTCCGCCCAAAGATGGCTGTCTTCGCCCATTCGGAAATTGCGCGAGAGCTGATCGAAGCGAAGATCCCCCTTCTTTTTGTCCGGGCCGTGGCAGCTGGCACAATGCGTCTCGAGAAAGGCCTCAAACGGTTCCTTGGCCGAAACCACGGTGGTCACGGTGAAGGATACAAGGAGGAGGAAACAAGATCGGATTATGGTCATCGGCATTGTGGAATGGATCACTTCTTTAGACGGAAAGGGCAGGAAAGCCGCCGTTGGACGACCCGGATGAGGGAGGACGGGGTGGTGGGATTCCCAAAGCTGGAGCTTTTGGTTACGTTGAGGTGGAGACACAATTTATCACGATGCGGTCTCATTTTTTCTTCGTTGGTGCCTTGGTTGGCTCCGCCAGCGAGGTAGAGGCGTTTGCCATCTGGCGGGCATGCGGCCGAACGGTGTTTTATCACCGGCACGCCACATCCCGAGCGGGGTGGCTTTCGCAACTGGGTGTCGCTCGACCAGTATGCCGCTGAACAGATCGGCAACGAGACGCGTTACCCGTCGCTGGTCCTCGCAATGTCGAATGAGGGCTCGACGCTCAGCTACACCCGTAGCGGTGCTCCGATCCCGTCTGAACGTAGCCCTCGTAAACTGTTTGAAAAACTTTTTCACCAAGGCAATCCGGAAGAGGTGGAAGCCAATGTGGATGCCCTGCGGCAGGGGCGTAGCATGCTCGATTTCGTCGGCGATCAATCGCACCGCTTGAATCGCTCGCTTTCCAAACCCGACCAGTCCCGCATGGACGAAATACCAGACTTCGGTGCGCGAGTTGGAGAAGCGCCTGCATGCGGCAGAGGCCTGGGAATACAAACCGAAACCGAAAATCGATGCGAAAGCGCCGAGCGACATCGATGATCCGCGGGAGTTCGTGGCGCAAACCCCGCCTGATGTTCGAGGTGATGAAGCTCGCGTTAGAGACTGATTCCACGCGCATTATCTCGCTGTTTATCGACACGACGGTGATCCACAATATTACTCACCACGGTGGCCGGCCAGAGGCGATTGCCGAGCTGCGGGGGAAGGAAGAGGCGCAATTCGATGCTCTCAACGATTTCCTGGCCGCGCTCGCGGCAACCAAAGAGGGAGATGAATCCTTGCTGGACCGGAGCATGGTTCTCTATGGTACACCGATGGGCAGCGCCAACTCACACAGCAACGTGAACCTTCCCGTGCTATTGGCTGGTGGTGGTTTCAAACACGGGCAGCACCTGGGCTTCGACAAAGACAACAACTATCCACTCGCCAACCTCTACCTCTCGATGTTGCACCGGCTCGGAATCGACACCGACAAGTTTGCGACATCGAACGGCACGATGCGCGGATTGGAGATTGTATAATCCATAACGATGAATTGCTCTCTTCCATCTTTCCGTCAGATTGCTGCTCTCTTCGCAATCGTGTTCCTGCCGTTGCCCTGCTCTGCAGATAAAGATGATGTCGGTAGGTTCAAGGCCGAGATCCGGCCGCTGTTGGAGAAATTCTGTCTCGACTGCCACTCGACCGAGGAACAGGAGGGGGAGTTGGATCTAGAGCGATTCGATTCGCTTGAGGCGATCCGCAGCGAGGGGAAGATCTGGCAGCTCGTCGAGGAGCAGATGGAACTTGGTGAGATGCCGCCAAAGAAGCAGCAGCAACCATCGGCGGGGCAGAAAACTGAAATTCTCGCCTGGGTGCGTTCGACGTTGCGGAAGATTGGCGAGGCCAATGCTGGCGACCCGGGGCCGGTGGTTGTTCGGCGGCTTTCCAATGCGGAATATACTTACAGTCTTCGAGATCTTACCGGGGTCGATTCTCTCGATTCGGCACACGAATTTCCAGTCGATGGGGCCGCTGGCGAAGGTTTCACTAATGCCGGAGCCGCCCTCGTGATGTCGCCATCGCTGTTTACGAAGTACCTTGATGCTGCGAAGGAGGTTTCGAAACACGCTGTGTTCCTCCCTGACGGAATCGCGTTCTCCGAGAAAACAACGCGTCGCGATTTGACGGACGAGAAGCTCGCGGAGATCCGCGCTTTCTATGGCAAGTTCTCCAATGCGGGAGGCGGGACGGCAGTCAACCTCCAGGGGATCAAATTTGATACGAAAGACGGCGGAGTGTTGCCCTTGCGTCGCTATCTTGCGGTGACTTTGGAAGAACGGGCGGATCTGCTTGCGGGAAGAAAAAACATCGCAGAAGTCGCGCGTGATCATGGCGTGAATGCGAAGTATCTCGGCAAGCTTTGGAAGGCCTTGAATGACACGAAGCCATCGCTTCTGCTGGATCCGATCCGCAGTCAATGGCGTAAGTCAAAGCCAGAGGACGCACAAACTCTGACAGATGCGATCACCCGTTGGCAGGGTTCGCTATGGAGATTCACCACCGTCGGTCACATTGGGAAACGTGATGGACCCAGGGCGTGGCAGGAGCCTGTCGATCCGCTGGTCCCCTCGAAGGAACTCAGGGTTAAATTACCGACTCCCGCTGAAGGTAAAGACCTTACGCTCTACCTTCACACCTCCGATGCCGGCGACGGGAAGCAGGGCGATGTCGCGATCTGGCAAAGCCCGAAGATTGTCCACCCAAAACGTCCGCCGGTCTCGCTCGCCGATGCCGCGTCTCTGGTGCAACGGGTGGGCAAAGTCATGGCTGCGGAATTGGGTCGGACAAGTGCCTACCTCGAGCTGCTTGCAGAATCCCATCGGAGCAAGAGGCCAGTTCATGAGATTGCGCAGCTCAAGGAACTCGATGTCACCATGGCCGGTCGCTGGGCCTCGCTGGTGCAACTCGGGCAATCGGTTTTGCCAAAAGCCAAGGGCCACTTTATCGAAAAACACGTCAAGGTCGCAGGTAATCCCGAGATCCGTGGGTGGGGTTCGGCACAGACGCCCAGCTTGACCGGCAATGCCTCAGAGAAGGCGGCAAACTTCAGCACGCTCAACATGCCCGGTCGCAGCGTGATTATGCATCCGTCGCCGACCAAGGAGGCTATCGTCTATTGGCGCAGCCCCATCGCGGGCAAGATCGGACTCAGCGGGCTTGTCGCAGATGCCGATGGCAATTGCGGCAACGGCGTCGAGTGGCGTGTGGACTTGGTGAGCCGGACTGGAATTGCAACCCTCGCCCATGGAGCGATCGATAATGGTACCCGAAAGGAGTTTGATCCGAAAACCGAGTTCGCAGTGCTGCCCGGCGATCTGGTGAAATTCGCGATCAACCCACGAAATCGTGATCATGTTTGTGACTCTACGGTCGTCGGGCTAACGATCCGCGAAGTTGGTGGCAAGAAGCGCTCATGGGATCTGGCGGAGCAAGTGGTTGATCGCCTGCATGATAGCAATCCTTTGGCTGACGTCTTTGGCAATGCCGATGTCTGGCACTTCTGTGCATCAGAAACTGATGGCGCTCCGAAAAGCGTGATTCCTCCCGCTTCGGTTTTGGCAAACTGGCGAGCGGCGGTGATCGATGGTAAAACGACGGCAGAATTAAAGACGGCCGCTGGTCAAGTGCAGGCGGTGTTACTTGCTTCAAATCCCGCCGGGGAAGCGGACAAGTCCTTGCGCGAGACTCTTCTCGATTGGAACGGTCCCTTGGAATGGGGAAAGAGCGCACCCGGCATCAAGGCTGGCTCTGGAGACCTCCGAGCGACGGCACCTTCGACTCTCACCTACCGCATTCCCGCTGCTCTGGCTGCTGGAGCGGAACTTGTCACCCGCGTCAGCTTACATCCACAAGAGGGGAAAGAGGCCAGTGTACAAATGCGCGTGCTTTTCACCCCTCCGGTGGAAACGTCCGGTCCAACTGCTGGCTCAAACAATCCCAAGGGCGGCAAAAAAATGTGGAGTGATGGCTTAGTGCCAGTCGAATCCTCGGCTCCTATTATCGTCAACGACGGCAGCAAAGTGCGGGGCCGTCTCGCCGCTGACATCGAGGCCTTCCGGGATCTCTTCCCGGCGGCACTCTGCTACACCAAAATCGTTCCGGTCGATGAAGTGGTGACCCTCACTCTCTTCTATCGCGAAGATCACCACTTGCATCGTCTGATGCTCGACGAGACTGAAGCGAAACAACTCGATAGGCTCTGGAGCGAACTCCACTTTATCAGCGAGGACGCTTTGCAGCTCGTCGATGCCTTCGAACAGCTTTGGCAATTCGCGACCCAAGACGCCGATCCGAGTGCCTTCACGCCGATGCGCGAACCAATCAAACAGCGAGCGGAAGTTTTCAAACAAGAGCGTATCGCGGGGGAGCCAAACCACCTGGAAAGCATTCTCGCCCTCGCGGGACAGGCGTGGCGTCGGCCGCTCACCATCGAAGAGAAACGCGATCTGCGAGCCCTCTATAAAAAACTTCGCAAAGAGGAACTATCACATGAGGCGGCTGCCCGTCTCACTCTCGCTCGTATCCTCGTAGCTCCAGCTTTTCTCTACAAACTGGAGAGCCCGCAGTCCGGAACAACTTCGGCACCGGTGAACGACTTTGAACTGGCATCACGCTTAAGTTACTTCCTTTGGAGTTCGGCTCCAGACGAGGAACTCATGACGCTCGCTGCCGCCGGAGAGTTGACAAATCCCGATGTAATCGCGGCCCAGACTCAACGGATGCTCAAGGACAAGCGCGTGCGACGTCTCGCCATTGAATTCGGCAGCCAGTGGCTCCATGTGCGCGACTTCGGTGATTTCGACGAGAAGAGCGAACGTCACTTTCCAGAATTCGCTGCTGTCCGCAACGCTCTCGGTGAAGAGCCGGTGCGATTCTTCACCGACCTCTTCCAGCACGACGGAGCAGTGCTTGATCTACTCAACGCAGACCACACCTTTGTAAACGGCACACTTGCCAAATACTACGCGACTGTCTCTTATACACATCTCCGAGCCCACGAGACCGTACTAGATCTCGTAT
>OJCA01000279.1_pt1 | contig 11023 bp, 6 predicted proteins | sample 1591551 | NCBI WGS metagenome assembly OJCA01 (sample SAMN05416738, study PRJEB24817) | seawater metagenome | isolation source: Sea water | place: Canada:Atlantic | collected 2013-07 | reverse complement strand
CCCACCGAACTCAGCGACAACCGCGCCTTCTTCGACGCCCAGTCCGCTTCCTACTCCGGGCAAAAAAACGCCCACCAACTCGCTCTCGCCGACCTCTGCCAGATCCTCTTCAGCCTCAACGAATTCATCTATCTCCCATGATTCATTCCGATCACTACACCCGCCGACACTGGTTACAAACTGCTGGAGCTGGCTTCGGCAGCCTCGGCCTCACCAGCCTCCTCGCCCAGGAAGGACTCCTCGGATCCGACCCTGCCGACCCCCTCGCCGCAAAAAAAGGCCACTTCAATGGCAAGGCCAAATCCGTCATCTGGCTCTTCGTTAACGGAGGCCCCAGCCAAGTCGACACCTGGGATTACAAACCGGAGCTCGAGAAAATGGACGGTAAGGAACTCGCCGGCTTCGACAAAAACACCGGCTTCTTTGCCAACGCCGTCGGCCCCCTCATGAAGTCTCCCTTCGAGTTCACCCCGCGCGGTCAGTGCGGAAAAATGGTCTCCTCCATCTTCCCCAAACTCGGCGAGCACGTTGACAAAATGGCCTTCATCCACTCCGGCCACACCGAGTCAAACAACCACAGCCCCGCCCTCTTCATGATGAACACCGGCCAACCGCGCATGGGCCTTCCTTGCGTCGGATCCTGGGCCACCTACGGCCTCGGCAGCGTCAGCAGCGACCTCCCCGCCTTTGTCGTCATGTCCGATCCCCTCGACCGTGGCCTCCCCAAAGGCTCCGCCGCCAATTGGGGCGCCGGCTTCCTTCCCAGCGTTTACCAAGGCACCTGGCTTAGGCCCAAAGGCGATGCCATCGAAAACCTCAACCGGCCCGCCCACATGAGCGATGCCCAACAACTCCGCCAACTCGCCCTCCTCAAAAAACTCAACGGCCAACACATCAAAACCCGCCCCGGCGATGCCGAACTCGAAGCCCGCATCAAAAGCTTCGAACTCGCCTACCGCATGCAAACCGCCGCTCCCGAAGCCTTCGATGTCAATCGGGAACCCGAACACGTCAAAAAACTCTACGGCGTCGGCGACAAACGTTGCGATCATATCGCCCGCCAATGTATCACCGCCCGCCGCATGATCGAGCGCGGCGTCCGCTTCGTGCAAATCTACTCCGGCGGCATGGCCAACCAACGTTCATGGGACGGCCACAACGACATCAAAGGAAACCACAGTCAGTTCGCCGGCGAAACCGATACCCCCATCGCCGGACTCCTCACCGACCTCGATCAACGCGGCCTCCTCGAAGACACCCTCGTCATCTGGGGTGGCGAATTTGGACGACTCCCCCTCTCCCAAAAAGCCGCAAAACCCGGCCGCGATCACAACCCCCATTGCTTCACCACCTGGATGGCCGGCGGCGGAATCAAAGGCGGCGTCAGCTATGGTGAATCCGACGAGATCGGCCACCACGCCGTCGTCGATAAAGCCCACGTCAACGACATCCACGCCACTATCCTCCACCAACTTGGATTCGATCACGAAAAACTCACCCACACCTACAACGGTCGACGCTTCCGCCTCACCGACGTCGGCGGAAAAGTCATCAAGCCCATCATCGCCTGATCAATCTCCCCCAGCCGTCACTCTCATAAACTGCGTCCCGTCATTCTTGTCCGCTTCAATCTCTCCCACTCCGTCACCAAGATCCGTAAACACCGCTGAGGATTCCACCGAAACCCGGAAAGCAGTGTGATCGATATCCGCACGCAACGATCCTCCGCGCGCCTGACCCAATGTCTCCGCATTCGGCGAAGTCCCAACCTGAAACCGATAGCTCTCTCCACCGGGAAAAGAAAAGGTCGCTTTGCCACCAAAGTCCCCCAGCGGATTCAAGCGCGTCCACCCATCATCATTTCCATCCTCAAAATCATCACTCACCTGCGACCAACCCGTCATGAGACAGATCACCCCACCAACCTCGATCCCCGCCGAGAAGATCCATACCAACTTCACCTCCGGCCAGGACCTCACTAACTTCCGTCTCATCCACAACTCCATCTTCGAACTTCCCGACTAAGCCAAAATCGGCTTTATGACCTTCCCGTGCACATCAGTAAGGCGATAGTGGCGACCCTGAAATTTATAAGTCAGCCGTTCGTGATCGATTCCCAGAAGATGGAGAAGCGTCGCCTGGAAGTCGTGAACGTGAACGCCGTCGCTTGCGACATTGAAGCCGATATCGTCGCTCTCGCCATAGGTCATCCCCGGCTTAATTCCTCCCCCGGCCATCCAAATCGTAAAAGCATAAGGATGATGATCGCGGCCCCAGCGTTCGCGCTTTTTGTAGTCGCCCTGCAAAAAAGGAGTACGCCCGAATTCGCCGCCCCAGATGACGAGCGTATCATCAAGCATCCCACGTTGTTTTAAATCCTGCAGAAGTCCCGCGGAGGATTGATCGGTATCGCGGCACTGGCTGTAAAGTTCGGTGGTGAGCGAGTTATGCTGATCCCAACCCGCGTGCATCAGCTGGACGAAACGAGTGCCACGCTCGACGAGTCGACGAGCCAAAAGACAGTTCCGCGCAAAGGTTCCACCCTCGTGAACACCAGGTCCATACAAGTCAAGAATGTGCTTCGGTTCATCCGAGATATCAGCCAATTCGGGAACGCTCGTTTGCATTCGATAGGCCATCTCGTATTGCGCGATACGGGTCGTTATTTCCGGATCACCAATCGCTGCCAGTTTTTGCTCATTGAGCGCCGAGATGCCATCGAGCATCTGGCGCCGCAGCTTGTGACTCATCCCCTTGGGATTCTTCAGATACAGCACCGGGCTGTTTCCGGGCCGCAGCTTCACCCCTTGATGATGGGATGGCAGAAAGCCGTTGCTCCAGTAGGAATCGTAGAAAATTTGACCACATGAGGTCCCCTTGCTCACCGAAGTCATCACCACGAAGGTGGGCAAATTCTCATTCATCGTGCCCAGCCCATAACTTAACCAGGAACCCGCAGTGGGTCGCCCGGGAATCTGAAACCCAGAGAGGAAAAAGTTGATCGCCGGGGCATGATTCACCTGCTCGGTGTGCATGCTTTTGATGAAGCAAATGTCATCGGCCATCTTCGCGGTATGGGGCATCAAGGAACTGACCGTTGCGCCAGATTGACCGTGCTTCTGAAAAGGCTCGATCGCGTTGAGCAGGACCCGCTGGTTGGCAGCCGCCGACATCGTGCTGAAACGCTTCCCTTCCATGTAACCCGTCGGAACGGGTTTGTTGTCCAACTTCGCCAGCGCAGGCTTTTGGTCGAACAACTCGAGATGACTAGGCCCGCCATTCTGAAAGAGATAAATGACACGCTTCGCCTTGGGCGCGATCTTTTGGAATGCTTTTAAAAGGAGTTCCTCGCCACCGGCCTCCTGTCCTAGCAGCGAAGCGAGCGCAGGCACACCGAGCCCCACCGCACTCTTGCCAAAAAAATGGCGGCGGTTCGTGAGGTGCTGGCTTTCTAAAAGTGGATTCATGACAAAAATTTCATTCTTTCGTGAGAGCTTCGTCCGTATTCAGGAGCGAGAGACACAACGAACTGAGCGCCGCCTCTGTGATCTCATCGAGATCAGCATTTCTAGGAGCCTCTCCAACAGCGATCAAATATTGCGCGGCCTTCGGATCGTTCGCAAATGAAGCGCGAAGTCCCTCATACATTTTCTTTAGAATGGTGATTTCCATTGTTGAAGGCGGCCGAATCATGATCAGCTCGAAGGCTGCCGCGACGGGATCGGCGGCATCCTTTTCCACGGCACGACTGGCAAGCAACCGAGCCGCCTCGAGATAAAACGGATCATTGAGAATCGCGAGCGCATGCAGCGGGGAATTCGTGCGGTAAGAGCCCACTTCGCAAGCCTCACGCTTCGCGTTATCGAAGATCATCGGCGGAGCAGAGATACGACGCCAGAAGGTATAAACCGTGCGACGTCGGAGCGCCTCGCCAAGATCCGGCGTGTATTTTTTCTTTCCAAAGGTCACCTCCGCCCAAAGGCCCTCAGGCTGCCAAGGTTTCACGGGAGCACCACCGATCTGATCAACGAGGAGACCGGAGACGGACATCGCTTGATCGCGAATCATCCACGATGGAAGCCGATACCGAGGACCACGTGCATGGAAGCGATTGCCCGGATCCTTTTCCAGGGAAAGCGAATCAACCTGCGACGATTGACGATAAACCCGGCTGGAGACGATCGTTTTGACGAGCTTCTTAAAGTCCCATCCGGACTCCATGAAATCAGCCGCCAGCCAGTCGAGAAGCTCGGGGTGCACGGGAACTTCACTTTGAACCCCGAAGTCCTCCGTGCTCTTCACCAAGCCGATACCAAAGAGTTCCTGCCACAAACGATTGGCAGTGACTCGCGAGGTGAGCGGATTTTTTCGATCCACCAACCAGCGGGCAAGGTCGAGCCGGGTCGCCGGACCCTCGGCATTAAGAGGAGGTAGAACAGCGGGCGTGCCTGCTTCCACTTCTTCGCCCCGGGCTTCATAAGATCCGATCGCAAGGATGTGAGTCTTGCGCCGTGTTTCCTGATCAGCCATCACCATCACGCGGGGGACATTTTTAATAAGATCGCCGAGGTGCTTCTCCAGTAGGGTGATCGAATTAAGATTTGCTTCATACTCCGGATGCTCGGCCAGGTGCGCACCCCTAACAGCGTCATTTTGCTCTTTCGACCGCTCCTCCTGCCGGAGACCCAGGATGGCATGAAGGTCATCCACTTCCACCGCGAAGGTCGCCTTTGGGTCATTGGAATGAGAAAGACGAAAGCGCCCCAAGAAATGCTGCGGATGTTGCGAATCATGCCGCAGAACAACCTCTAAAATGGCATCCTCCTGCGGTGCAAGCGGAGTCTTTAATTGAAAGATCGCTGCGTGATCCTTTTTCACCTCCTCTTGGCTGAGAATGGCCCAACCCGACTTGGGATCTTCATCAAGAACATTGGCAACCTTGAGAGCACCTTGTTCGAAAGTCGCGACCGGCTGGGTAAGAACGAGAGCTTCAGCGTTACGCCCGGGCGCGTGAAGAATGACATCGAGATCTGTCAGAACAAAGTTCCCGCTGTCCGAGCGTGCGATGCCCCCCTTTGTCATGGACGGATGGCGAAGCGCATCAAGACGCAGCGACGTCAGACCTTCCTTCGGCACCGGGACTCGAAGGATATAAGTGAGATTTACCGGGTTGGCCCCCGCGGTGAGAATCGATTGATCATCCAGCGTCTTGTAGGTGACTCCTTCATCGCTGACCTCCACCGAACCCGGAACGAAGGGTGACCAAGCCGGAAGGGCGAGTTTAGCAACCTTCTCTTTCTCCCAAGCGTCGCGTTCGGAATCGAGAGAGGCCGCAAGGGCGACGTTCTCCTTTTTGCGTGCATTAATTTCGTCAGTGAGCTTCTGCTTCCCGGCCCTCTCTTCGGAAGAGTAAACAGGAAGCACCGGCTTGGTATGCGGATCGCCTCCGCCCCCCGTGACCGGGGTCTGATTGAAGAAAGCCGTGAGCGAGTAATACTCACTCTGCGCCAGCGGATCGTATTTGTGATCGTGACAGCGACAGCAGTTGAAGGTCAGCCCCATCCAGACCGTGCCCACCGTTTCAGCCATATCGAAAACGTAATCGACGCGGTTCTCTTCCGGAATGCGTCCCCCTTCGCCATTGATGGCATAATTTCTCAGGAAGCCGGTCGCAAGAATCTGCTCTTCGGTCGCATTGGGCAAAAGATCACCCGCAATCTGCCAAACAGTGAAGTCATCATAAGGGACGTTTTTATTAATCGCCTCGATGACCCAATCCCGCCAAGGCCACATCGTGCGCTCGCGGTCGCCTTGGTAGCCATTACTATCGGCATAGCGCGCCGCATCCAGCCAAGGCCAAGAAAAGCGCTCCCCAAAAGCCGGGTCCGCAATGAATCGGTCAACCAAATCCCCCCAAGCTTCGGGTGAAGAATCGGCGAGGTGAGTTTCAACTTCCTCAACCGATGGTGGCAGCCCCCGTAAATCAAAAGAGAGTCGACGAATCAAAGTGCGCTTGTCCGCCTCCGCAGAAAGCGTCAGTTCTTCTTTCTGAAGCCGTCGCAGCACAAGTTCATCAATCGCATGCTTCTCATTGCCACTCAGCGCAGCCTTCGTCACCTGGGTAAACGTCCAGTGCTTTTCGTAAGGCGCACCTTCTTCGATCCAGCGCTTAAGCAGGGCCTTGTCCTTTTCATCCAGTTTTAAAAAGTGATCCGCCGGAGGCATGACGTCATCCGGATCATCCGTGATGATTCTTTGCCAAACGAGCGACCCCGCCAGATCGCCGGGCACGATCGCTTGACCACTCTCCCTTTTCGAAAAAGCCCCCTCCGCCGTATCGAGCCTGAGATCGGCTTCCCGGGCGTTGGAATCAAATCCATGACACGTAAAACAGTGATCCGATAGGATCGGCCGAACATCGCTATTGAAGCCCAGCTTTTCCGCCCCCAAAATTGCTGGGCACAGAGAAACAAAAATAAAGGTGAGCTTTTGTGACTTTAAAAACATGCGAAACCGTTTCTCTCCGATACCTCTCGAAGACGATAAAATCTGTCACGCACTTCGTCATTTTCAAGAAGCAACCTCGACTCGATTAGGCTCACTCAAGAATTTTGAAGAATAATGACACTCCTTGCCAAGGGTTGCGATCAAGAAACTGCCAAAAAAAATCCTCATGAAATTCATATTCCTCTTAAGCTCATCCTTCCGACAGGCACCCTACCCACGGGCACTCTTTTCCTCCTGGGGGACGGGGGCAGCGTCGTCGATGACCTTAACTTCCAGCTTTGGACTCCACCGGCAATCTCCTCGATCTTTGGCTCAATGACACCGTAGCACCAACGCAAACGGCACCGGTCCCTAAACCTGCCACTGCCCTTCTCGCCGCAGTGGCAGGCGGACTACTGACGTTCCGCCGGAAAAGAAAAGATCTCTCAATTTTCAGCCCAAAGGCGTCACCAAAAAATGGCTAATCCGCCAGACTTGCCTAAAATGGTAACCCATGGAGTTTCTTCCACATCCGTCCCTACCTCTTGGAGTGCACTGTTGGACTTTGGATTGTCAGCTTGGAGACCACTTGGTAAATTTTGCGACAAAATACCATCTGGAGGTACAAAAAAGAGCCCTGCTCCTTCGTTAGAAGGAACAGGGCTTATAACTGGCGACGGCCTACTCTCACAGGACCTATCGTCCCACTACCATCGGCGCAAGAGAGTTTCACTTCCGGGTTCGGAATGGGACCGGGTGGTTCCTCTCTGCTAAGGCCACCAGAGAACAGAACCCGCATATATCGGGTGATGATCTCTGATTGCCAGTATTGTGACAAGTGCCACTCTCTGGCATCCGTGTGAAGTTAGTTATAAATGAAAACAGGAGTCTGGCTAACAGCCAGAAAAGACTAATTTCTAAGAGTTTAGGAATTAAGTCGAACGGATGATTAGTACTGATGAGCTGAATACATTACTGCACTTATACCCTCAGCCTATCAACGTGGTGGTCTTCCACGATCCTTCAGGGAAAATTAATCTCTGGAATGGCTTGGCGCTTAGATGCTTTCAGCGCTTATCCGTGCCGCACTTAGCTACCCAGCAATGCTCTTGACAGAACAACTGGAACACCAGAGGTGCGTCAGACCCGGTCCTCTCGTACTAGGATCTGAACCCATCAATTTTCCTACGCCCACAGAAGATAGAGGACCGAACTGTCTCGCGACGTTCTGAACCCAGCTCGCGTGCCGCTTTAACCGGCGAACAGCCGGACCCTTGGGACCTTCTCCAGCCCCAGGATGCGACGAGCCGACATCGAGGTGCCAAACCACGCCGTCGATATGAACTCTTGGGCGTGATAAGCCTGTTATCCCTAAGGTACCTTTTATCCGTTGAGCGACGGCAATTCCACATTCAACCGCCGGATCACTAAGGCCTACTTTCGTATCTGCTCGACTTGTAGGTCTCACAGTTAGTCTGGCTTATGCCTTTACACTCAACACACAGTTACCAACTGTGCTGAGCCAAACTTCGCGCTCCTCCGTTACTCTTTAGGAGGATACCGCCCCAGTAAAACTGACCGGCTGCCACGGTCCCCTAGCCGGATGACGGCTTAGGGTTAGATCATCCAATGTTAAAGGGTGGTATCTCACTGATGACTCCACATGCGCCTAAACGCACGCTTCAACGTCTCCCACTTATGCTGAGCATTAAAATCGAATAACCAGTAACAGCTTACAGTTAAGGTCTATAGGGTCTTTCCGTCTTTCTGCGGGTAGCCGGCATCTTCACCGGCGCTACAATTTCACTGAGCATCTAGTCGAGACAGCGCCCAACTCGTTGCACGATTCGTGCAGGTCGGAACTTACCCGACAAGGAATTTCGCTACCTTAGGACCGTTATAGTTACGGCCGACATTCACCAGGACTTGGGCTCGGAGCTTTGCTAATAAAAGCTAACACCTTACCGTAATCTTTTGGCATTGGTCACGTGTCACATCGTATACTTCGACTTACGTCTTTGCACAATGCTGTGTTTTTGCTAAACAGTCGGTTGGGCCATTTCACTGCGGCCTATTATAAAATAGGCACCCCTTCTTCCGAAGTTACGGGGCTATTTTGCCGAGTTCCTTGACTAGGTTTCACTCTTGCGCCTTGGTATATTCTACCCATCCACCTGTGTCGGTTTACGGTACGGGCCATTAATGTTAGGACTTTTCTTGGCACTCTCTCTAGCTATGCGAATTGGCCGTAGCCGCATCTCGGAATTCAATAACCTAGTAGCTTTTGATCATGCGTCCTCCTAACTGGGTTCAGGAATATTAACCTGATTACCATCCCCTACGCCCTTCGGCCTCGGGTTAGGTCCCGACTAACCCCGGGACGAAAAACGTTGCCCGGGAAACCTTGGATTTACGGCGGGCCGGGATTTCACCGGCCTTATCGTTACTCATGTCTGCATTCTCACTTCTCTACACTCCAGGGTCAGTCACCATCACCCTTCACTGTCTAGAGAATGCTCCTCTACCGCGCCATTATTCCGTAGAATAATGACACCCGGAGCTTCGGTATAGTGCTTATCGCCAAGTATTTTCGGCGCAAGGTCTCTCGATGAGTAAGCTATTACGCATTTTTTAAATGGTGGCTGCTTCTAAGCCAACATCCTCACTGTCTATGAAACCTCACCTCCTTTCCACTGAGCACTATTTAGGCACCTTAGCTGCCGGTCTGGGCTGTTTCCCTCTCGACGACGAAGCTTATCCCCCGCCGTCTCACTGCTGCGCTCCATTGAATGGTATTCGGAGTTTGATAGGGGTTGGTAGGCGGGTATGCCCCCTAGCCCTGTCAGTGCTCTACCCCCACTCATCAGCACGCAACGCTGCACCTAAATGCATTTCGAGGAGAACCAGCTATCACGGGGTTTGAATAGCCTTTCACTCCGACCCACAGCTCATCCGAGCGTTTTTCAACACACACCGGTTCGGTCCTCCACGTCGTATTACCGACGCTTCAACCTGGCCATGGGTAGGTCACCTCCGTTTCGGGTCTACCTCCTGCAACTATGTTCGCCCTATTCGGACTTGCTTTCGCTACGCATCCGATCCAGAAGATCTTATGCTTGCCACAGAAAGTAACTCGCAGACTCATTAAGCAAAAGGCACGCAATCACACTCGAAAGTGCTCTTACACCTTGTAGGCATAGGGTTTCAGGTTCTATTTCACTCCCCTCACAGGGGTACTTTTCACCTTTCCCTCACGGTACTGGTTCACTATCGGTCGCTAGTTAGTATTTAGCCTTACGCAGTGGTCTGCGCAGATTCACACGGGGTTTCACGTGTCCCGTGCTACTCAGGAACTCCCTAGGGCTTTGTCAGATTTCGGTTACGGGGATGTCACCCTCTATGTCGCAAGTTTCCATTTGCTTCACCTATCGTTCAAAGTCCCACATCGGGGTCCTACAACCCCCTGACAAAAGCCAGGGTTTGGGCTGGTCCGTTTTCGCTCGCCGCTACTCACGGAATCGAATTCTCTTTCTTTTCCTCTGCTTACTAAGATGTTTCAATTCAGCAGGTTTTGCGTATCATTTCCTATTTTATTCAGAAATGAACGATACCGTTAAACGGTATCAGGTTACCCCATTCGGAAATCTCCGGTTCAAGCACTTGTTTGCAGTTCACCGAAGCTTATCGCAGCTTATCACGTCCTTCATCGCCTTCTAGCACCAAGGCATCCACTCTATGCCCTTAATAACTTAATTCCTAATTTCTCTTGAAATCAGGTTTTGAAAAGTCAGCCAATTAAGACTGCTTTTCTGAAGAGTCAGTCACTAGGACTGCTCTTCGCCATAAAAATTAGATTGGTAGTCTTTTCCAAGGACTGCAAGACAGACTCAGTATCTGTATTTCATTTATCATGGGAGCTGAATCGATATAAATCTAAATTTAAATCTAAATCCAACTCCACAGTCTGGAAAAACTTCACACGGATGTCAAAGAGCGGCGCTCATATTCGCAATATGGGTCTCACAAGAAAGATGTAGTAGTCAATTCACTCTCAGCACTGGTAACTCTTACCAGTGAAGTTGTTGTAAAGATGGTGGGCCAGGGCAGACTCGAACTGCCGACCTCACGATTATCAGTCGTGCGCTCTAACCAACTGAGCTACAAGCCCAATTAAATCATTAGCGACTCGAAAGATTGAGAGGCTTAGAAAAAAATTGGTGGAGATTAACGGATTCGAACCGTTGACATTCTGCTTGCAAAGCAGACGCTCTACCAACTGAGCTAAACCCCCATATGATCTTTACGGTGAGTGAAAGACAAAAAATCAGATTGTGCACTGCGCCTCTAAAAAAGGGGTGCGTTAATGGTCACTCAAATATTTGTGAAGGCCATTTCTGGCACTTCCACCATCAAACGCAGTCAAGTAAAACTCGCTGCGATTAAGTTAGGTGTCGACCGAGTCTATTAAAGACTCTTACTCCGTAGAAAGGAGGTGATCCAGCCGCAGGTTCCCCTACGGCTACCTTGTTACGACTTC
>OJCA01000276.1_pt1 | contig 11043 bp, 9 predicted proteins | sample 1591551 | NCBI WGS metagenome assembly OJCA01 (sample SAMN05416738, study PRJEB24817) | seawater metagenome | isolation source: Sea water | place: Canada:Atlantic | collected 2013-07 | reverse complement strand
CACAGTCTCTCTTTTTTTGATAAAGATTTTAGCGTTGGACCTCATTTATTAATTAATATACCTGATAACCCTTTAGAAAGCATAATGCATCCAGACTTTGGCATGATTAATACATTTCCATTTTGGTTAACAGTTTTATCGATAACGATGATTGCATCTGTAGAGACCCTCGCAAGCGCTAGGGCTGTAGATAAGTTAGATCCATATAGGCGTACGACTAATTTAAATAAAGATTTGGTTGGTGTGGGCCTTAGTACAATGGTTTCAGGTGCTTTAGGTGGCTTACCTATTATCACTGTTATTGTTAGAAGTACGGTTAATATAAATAGTAATGCAAAAACAAAGTGGTCTAATTTTTATCATGGAGTGTTTTTAATACTTTTTGTTTTAATTTTCGCGCCAGTCTTAAGAAGTATCCCTTTAGCTGCTTTAGCTGCCATCCTAGTACATACAGGATATAAATTAGCTTCTCCAAAAGTTTTTAAACACGCATATGATCAGGGAGTGGAGCAGTTACTATTTCTATCCTCAACACTTTTAATAACACTATTTACAGATTTACTTTATGGAATATTTGGAGGAATATTAATAACTCTTACTTTACAAATGCTATTAGCTAAAGTTGGCTTTTTAAGGTTTTTTAAGATGATTTACACATCAGGATCAAAAGTATATCATTTAGAAAATGGAACTTATAGTGTTAAGTTAAAAGGTATTGCTAATTTTTTATATGCATTAAAATTAGATAAACTACTAAAGGATATCCCCAATGGTTCTAATGTTATTATTGACCTGTCTCAAACGCGATTAGTTGATCTATCGATAATGGAAAATATTATTGATTTTAAACGAGTTCATGACGACTTTGGTGGAAAAGTAAGTCTTATTGGTTTAGATAATCACGTTGCTTCAACAAATCACAATAGGGCGCTAAAAATTGCTACTGGTAGAATAAAAAAACGAATTTCAAAACGACAGATTCTGCTGCAGAAATTGGCAAATATAAACGGCTGGTCTTTTGAGCGTAATGTAGATTGGAATACCTCATATCTAAGAAATTTTCATTTTTTTGACTCGCGCCCTATTGAAATGAAAAGTAATTCGTTACAGGGTTTGGATTCCGAAAATAATGCACATTGGGAAATAGCAGATATTGTTTTTGATGAAGGAGCGCTGCAAGCTCTTGAAGTATATAAAACAACAGTCCAAGTAATTCGGCTACCTAAATTAATACCAAAATTTATAGTTGATAAGGAGGGCTTATTTGATACGATTTTTAATAGAGTAAAAGTTTTTTCTGGTTCAAGTGGTGATATTAATTTTAAAAAGAATAAAGGTTTTTCTAATAAGTTTTTATTGAGAGGAGAAGAGGAGGCTGAAATACGTGAGTTTTTCACAGATGATCTTATTCAATTTTTAGAAGACAATGAAATCCACCATATTGAAAGCAATGGAGAGGCTTTAATGATTTTTAAATATCTTCATATTGCTAAAACAGATGAGGTTCAGAATATGTTAACTTTTGGTCTTAATTTATTGAAGCATATGAATTTTAAAGGCAATTTATAGAAATGGCAGGTTTTTAAAGAGACAAATAAAATTGATTATATTCTGTCATAATAATTCCTTAACAATGCTCTATAATTTGACACGATTACTTATTTTGCACATCTATGAGATTATATCCAATCGAAGCTGGAAATTTTAAGCTAGATGGCGGCGCTATGTTTGGCGTTGTTCCGAAACCACTTTGGTCTAGAACCAACCCAGCAGACTCGAACAATATGATTGATATTGCTTCTCGTTGTCTTTTAATTGAAAATGGAGATCGCCTAACTTTAATTGATACTGGTATGGGTAATAAACAAAGTGATAAATTCTTTGGTTATTATTACCCTTGGGGAGATTTTACTCTTGAAAAGTCTCTAAAAGAAAAAGGTTTTCATAAAGACGATATTACTGATGTGTTTTTAACTCATCTTCATTTTGATCATTGTGGGGGCGCGATTCAACGAGATGAAAATCGCACAGGTTACGAACCTGCTTTTAAAAATGCCACCTATTGGAGCAATGAAAGGCATTGGAATTGGGCAACAAAACCCAATCGAAGAGAAAAAGCTTCATTCCTTTCAGAAAATATTTTACCCATGCAAGAAAGTGGTCAACTAAAATTTGTAGGTGATCCTAAGGAATCTTTTTCGAATGCAAATGAATTGGATTTTGGAATCTTTTTCGCAGATGGCCATACTGAAAAACAAATGATACCACATATAGATTATAAAGGGAAAAAAATTGTGTTTATGGCAGATTTATTACCAACTGCTGGACATTTACCGCTTCCTTTTGTAATGGGATATGATACAAGACCCTTATTAACCATGCCAGAAAAAGAAAAGTTTCTTAATATGGCTGCAGACAATAATTACTATTTATTTTTAGAGCACGATGCTCATAACCCTATTATTACAGTAAAACACACAGAAAAAGGGGTTCGCCTTAATGAGTGTTTTACTAAAGATGAATTATTTAACTAAAAAACAATGAAAAATTTAAACCCTTTTGTACTAGCAGCTGCAACAACGCTTTTATTAGCGAGCTGTGGGAGTAGTGTGGCGCCAATTAATGCGCCTCTTCTTGAAAACTCTATGACCTTAACCCTTAAAACAGCAAACATTGAAGACGCTCAGCTTAAAGTTTGGAGCGCTACAGATTTAGCAACCGATACTATTCCAGGGATGAGTGTTGATAAAGCATATGCCGAATTAATTCCTAATTTAAAAGGAACCAATGTAATTGTTGCTGTTATTGATAGCGGAATTGATATCGAACACGAAGATCTTAAAAACGTGATCTGGATAAATAGAGGAGAAATACCTAATAACGGAATTGATGATGATAAAAATGGATTTATAGATGATGTTCACGGATGGAATTTTTTAGGAGATATCGAAGGTGAAAATCTGGAGTTTACTCGTATTGTTAGACGATATGATGTGGTGTTTAATGGAAAAGATGTATCCGAAATTAGTGAAGTCGATATGGAAACCTTTGTTTTATACCAAAAAGCAAAAGCAGAGCAAACTAAAAATTACGACGAAACAAAAGCAAATCGCGATAGATATACTCAAATGCTAAAGGAAGTTACTGACGCTAATAATGTAATTTCAAAAAAATTAGGGAAAGAAGACTATACGGCTGAAGATTTAGCTGCAATAAGTAATCCTTCTGAGGAGGAACAAAAAAATATTGCTGTGTTAACACAAATGTTGTCATATGGCGGAAGTATTCCTGAATTTATGGAGCGTCTAAATGGTGGTGTCGATTATTTTGATGGTAGAATGAAAAATCACTTTAATATGGAAACTGACTTTAGAGGAGTTTTAAATGACAATCCTTATGACATTACTGATACTAACTATGGTAATAATGATGTTGATGGACCAGATCCTAAAAAAGCACATGCAATGCACGGTACTCACGTAGCAGGAATTATTGCTGCTCAAAGAGGAAACGGTATTGGAATGGATGGTGTTGCTCAAAACGTGGAAATCATGGTCGTTCGTGCGGTGCCAGATGGTGATGAATATGATAAAGATGTTGCTTTAGCAATTCGTTATGCAGTAGATAATGGAGCAAAAGTAATTAACACAAGTTTTGGAAAGGCATATTCTCAAAACCCGGAGTGGGTTTGGGATGCTATAAAATATGCGGGTAAAAAAGATGTTTTAATTGTGAATGCTGCAGGAAACGATGGAATTGATTTAGATGTAATTACTAGTTACCCAAATGACCAAAATGGAACAGGGGCAGAAATAAGTGATAATTTTATTACTATTGGTGCACTTAATTACAAATATGGTGAAGAAATGGTTGCAACATTCTCAAATTACGGCGCTACTAGTGTAGATTTATTTTCTCCAGGTGTTAAAATTTGGTCAACGACTCCTTTAGATACTTACAAATATTTACAAGGCACCTCTATGGCGTCTCCAAATGTAGCTGGAGTCGCTGCAATGATTCGTTCGTATTACCCAAAACTATCTGCCAAACAAGTAAAGCAGGTTTTAATGGATAGTGGTTTACATACCTCTACGCTGGTAATTGCAGGAGGAGAAGAATCAAATGTTCAGCCTTTTGATGCTATTTCAAAATCTGGTAACACCGCAAATTTATATAATGCCTTAATTATGGCAAGTAAAATGTAAAAAACATGAAGTTAATTTTAAGCGCTCTTTTTACGCTATTTATTTTTGTTGCTTCTGCACAAAACAACAAAAGTTATTGGCAACAAAAAGTAGATTATAAGATGGAAATTGACATGGATGTCGAAAACCACCAATACAAAGGGACTCAAGAACTAACTTATACAAATAATTCACCCGATACATTGTATCGGGTGTTTTACCACTTATACTTTAATGCATTTCAGCCGGGTAGTCAAATGGATGTTCGCTCGAGAACAATTGAAGATGCGAGTAGTAAAATTTTAGATAGAATTTCTAAATTAACACCATCAGAAATAGGTTATATCAGGCCAACATTATTAACTCAAGATGGACAAAATTTACAATTTGAAGTTGTTGGTACCATATTAGAGGTGTTATTAAATACTCCTATTCCACCTAATACTTCTACTGTTTTTAACATGAACTGGGATGCTCAAGTTCCTATACAGATTAGAAGAACAGGTCGATATAATGCAGAGGGGGTTGCATACTCTATGACTCAATGGTATCCAAAACTAGCTGAGTATGATTTTGAAGGGTGGCACGCAGTACCTTATATCGCTAGAGAATTTCACGGTGTTTGGGGAGATTTTGATGTTTCTATCAAGCTAGATGAAAACTTTATTATAGGAGGTACGGGTTATCTTCAAAATGCAGATAAAAAAGGTTTGGGGGAAAAATCAAAACGCAAAACTAGAACATGGCATTTTTCTGCCCCTAATGTTCATGATTTTGCTTGGGCAGCAGATAAAGATTATATTCATGATACCTATCCAGGACCTAATGGAGTTAAGTTAAATTTCTACTATAAAAACAATCCTGAAATACTTGAAAACTGGAAAGCATTACAGCCAAAAACGGCAGATTTACTTGCTTATTTCAATACCCACATTGGCAAGTATCCCTATAAACAATATTCTGTAATACAGGGAGGTGACGGAGGTATGGAGTATGCAATGTGTACTTTAATAACTGGTGAACGGAAATTAGGGAGTTTAATTGGTGTTACAGCACATGAATTGGCGCATACTTGGTTTCAGTTTTTACTAGCAACCAATGAAAGCAAACACGAATGGATGGACGAAGGTTTTACATCGTATATTTCAAGTATAGCGATGAATGAATTGATGGAAGAGGGAAAAGAAAACCCAAACGCAGACTCTTATAGAGGTTATAACTATATAGCAACTAGCGGCAAAGAACAGCCTCAAACAACTCATGCCGATCGCTATAACACCAATACGGGTTATGGAATTGCTGCATATAGCAAAGGAGCTGTATTTCTTTCACAATTAGCTTATGTTATTGGTAAAGAGAATTTAGATAAAACATTATTGCGCTATTATAAAGAATGGTCTTTTAAGCACCCTACGCCAAACGATTTTATTAGAGTAGCTGAAAAAGTATCTGGAGCAGAATTGGATTGGTATTTAATGGATTGGACACAAACTACAAATACAATTGACTACGGAATAATAGAAGTGCTTACTGAAGATAGCGAAACTAAAGTATCTTTAGAGAGAATTGGTTTAATGCCAATGCCTATTGATATAAGCGTCACTTATGAAGATGGTTCTGTTGGAGCATTTTATATTCCGCTACAGATGATGCGTGCTGATAAACCAAACCCTAATCCAAATCAAGAATGGACCGTGTTGCCAGATTGGGCATGGGCTAATCCAACCTATGAGTTTGTGATAAAAAATGATAAAAAAATAAAAAGCATCACTATTGATGCTTCTCAATTAATGGCAGATGTTAATTTAGAAAACAACAGGTATAAGGTGGAGTAATTTTAAACTAATCCATAGTAAAAAATAAATATTCATTACAATTTGCAGCAATACTGTAAGCAATAAAAACTAGCGTTTTCTCGTTTTTATATACAACCAACAACAATGATTTAGATAATGGTTTTTAATAAAGAACCAATACTCTTTCATATTTCTTACTTTTACGGTTATGAATTTCCGTTTTCCAAAATCAGAAAAACTTAAAAGTAAAAAAACGATAGAGCTTCTTTTTGCGGAAGGAAAATCTGTTAGTAAACATCCAGTAAAAGTATTTTATCTTCCCTCTGAAAACGCAAAAAAAACACAGGTTGCTTTTACTGTCTCTAAACGCAATTTTAAAAACGCAGTAGACAGAAATCGCATAAAAAGACAACTTAGAGAAGCCTATAGGCTTCAGAAACATTTGTTAAAAAATGAAGAAGAATTAAAGTTTACCTTGTTCTTTTTATATATTGGCAATGAAAAATTACCCTATTCCGCAATTGAAACATCGATTAAGTTTCTGATTAATAAAATATAATATGAAAAAAAAGATTCTCATTCCTATTTTTGCTTTAGGAATCCTTTTTACAACCCTTAGCTTTAAAGGAGATTTTTTTGAAATCGCCAAACAAATAGAAATATTCACCACGCTTTTTAAAGAGTTAAATATGAATTATGTTGATGAAACAACGCCTTCAGATTTAATGAACAAAGCGATCAAAGGAATGCTAGAAGATTTAGACCCTTATACCGTTTATTGGGATGAACAAGAAGTAGAAGATGCTCGCATTAATAACTCAGGAATGTACACGGGGATTGGAGCAACGGTTAGAAACAAGGATAATAAAATGATTATTATCGAGCCTTTTAAAGGGTTTCCAGCAGATAAGGCTGGCCTAAAATCGGGCGATCAAATTATTAGAATAGGAGATATTACGCTATCAGATAACGAAGGGGATGCTAGCGAATTATTAAAAGGTGTGGCAGATTCTAAAGTGAAATTAACCTATTTACGTGAAGGAAAAACAGAAACAACTACCTTAACTCGAGGTGCTATTGATGTTCATGCGGTACCATTTTACCAATTAATAAGTAATGATGTTGGTTATATCGTGCTGTCTAAATTTAATAAAAAAACTACGGTTGAAACAAAAGCGGCTTTAGAGGATTTAAAGTCGCAAGGGGCAACTAAAATTATACTTGATTTAAGAGGGAATCCGGGTGGATTATTAACGGAAGCTATTAACGTTGTTAATTTATTTGTTCCGAAAGGAGCCGCTATTGTAACTACAAAATCGGCTATAAAAAAGTATAATAAAACCTATAAAACTCAAAAGCCTGCTTTTGATACAGAAATACCACTAGTGGTTTTGGTGAACGGAAGAAGTGCGTCGGCTAGTGAAATAGTTTCTGGTGGATTACAAGATTTGGATAGAGCAGTTATAATTGGCGCGCGTAGTTTTGGAAAAGGATTGGTACAGCGTCCAAAAAAATTAACCTATGGTACGCAATTAAAAGTGACTATTTCAAGATATTATACTCCAAGCGGAAGATGTATTCAGGCACTTGATTATTGGAATCGTGATGAAAATGGAGATCCGGTTCGTATAGATGTTAAAGAATACAGTTCTTTTAAAACAAAAGGTGGAAGAACGGTTTATGATGGCGGGGGTATTATGCCTGATATTGAATTAAAATCAGGCGAATTTAGCCCAATTACTACTGCTTTACTTAAAGATCAGGCGATTTTTGATTATGCTACTACTTATTATTACACCCATAAGATTGATAATTGGAATGATTTTGTTTTTACAGATAGTGACTTTCAAGATTTTCTACAATTTTTAAAATCTAACAACTTTGAATACGAAACTGAATCTGAAAAGTTATTTTCAGAGGCCTTACGTAAATCAGAAGATGAACATTTACAAAAAGAAATTTCTTCTAGCTATAATCAATTAATGATTGCTGTGGATAATGCTAAAGAAAAGGTATTGGTTGAAAAGAAAGGTGAAATTATTAACTTATTAAGCGATGAAATATTAAAGCGTTATTTTTATCGAGACGGGATGTATGAGTATCATTTAAGTCACAGTCCTGAAATTTTAGAAGCGGTTTCTGTGCTTAATAATGAATCGAGATACCAAAAAATATTAAAGTAACATATGGAAGCATTTTTGGGTTATTTTGAACATTTACCTACTTGGGTAAAAGCTGCTTGGATTCTTTTTTTTCTTGCTTTTTTTTGGATCATAGAAGGGTATTATTCATTTTATAAAAACCCTGTTAGTAAATGGAAACATGCTAAAACTAACATGCTTCTTTTATTGCTAGTTGTAATTATTAATTCAATTTTTGGAATTTTACTAATCTTTGTTGATGGATGGCTAAGTGAGTCTGGCTTTGGATTGCTTAATTATTTAGATACTCCGCTTTGGGCTAAATTATTAATTTCAATTGTAGTCTTGGATTTTACTTCTCAATATTTTGTGCATTTTTTATTGCATAAAGTTAAGTGGATGTGGCGTCTACACATTGTTCATCATGCCGATAAACACGTGGATGTAACTACAGGAACTAGACACCATCCATTGGATTTTTTAATACGTGAAACCTTTGCTTTGATGGTGGTGGTATTAATGGGAATGCCTGTTTCTTTTTATTTTTTATACAGAATGATCACCATCCCTTTTACTTACTTTAATCACGCAAACATATCCTTACCGCTTTGGTTGGATAAGGGTTTAAGTTATGTAATCGTCTCTCCTAATATGCATAAATTTCATCATCATCATGAATTGCCTTGGACGGATAGTAATTTTGGAAACGTGCTTTCTGTTTGGGATCGTGTTTTTGGAACCTTTGTTTACGGTGATCCAACTAAGATTGTATATGGCTTGGACTCTTCAAATCATACCGACGATGAAGATGTTGTGTTTCAGTTGGGAATTCCTTTCAATAAAGATGTTAAATCTATTGATAAATAAATTAAATAAGAGATAAGGGCTTGTTCTGAGGTATTGGTTAATGGTGCTGTTGTAAAATTAAGTTACTGAAATTCTTATCATAGCAACATGAGGAATGCCATCTTCCAAATATTTTTCGCCAATAGATTTAAAACCCAGGCTGGCATAAAATTTATTTAGATAACATTGAGCTGATATTTTTATAGTATTCGTGTTATAATATTTTTCTATTGCTTCAATAGAGCTGTTCATTATTTGATTTCCTCTTTTATATTTCCGTTGAGATTCTTTTACAACTACTCGTCCAATAGAGGCTTCTTTAAAATAATCTCCTGGTTTAAAACAGCGCGTATAAGCAATTATTTTGTTTTCAACTACTCCAAGAATATGCAATGCTTTTTGGTCGGTCCCATCGATGTCCTGGTACACACAATCTTGTTCTACCACAAATACTTCAGAGCGTAATTTAAGTATATCATATAATTCAACTATAGACAGTTCATTAAATGTTTTTATATTAATTTTCATATTAATCTTGAATAATTAAATTTTTAGGGTCGTTCTTTTTAAATTCTGGTTGAAAGTTGCTATGGTTGATATTAAAATCTTGTAATAAAATTTGTTCTATTTCTTCTAAAATAATATCAAATTCAGAAACCTTAATATCATTATAAAGCTCTATATGTGCTTCTATATGAACCTTATTTTCGTTTAGTTCCCAAACATGTACATGGTGTACGTTTTTAATTGCATAATTTTTTTTAATTACTAGTGTAACTTCTTCTATGCTTATGTGTTCTGGTGTAAACAGCATTAATATTTTAAATGACTTTTTTAATAAATCATATCCCATAAAAATTAGATAGAGCCCAATTAAAATAGTTAATAAGCTATCCACCCAAAACCAATGGAAATATTTCATTAACAAACCTCCTATTAATACTGCAACAGAAGCTGCCATATCGGTAAATAAATGTAAATATGCAGATAGCATGTTCATGTTTTCTTTTGCTGCACTTTTTAAAAGAAGCACACTAAATCCATTAGCAAAAGTTGCTAATAATGCTAACCATATTACTACGTTACTTTCTATTTCTTGAGGATTGTAAAATCTTAAAATCGCTTCATAAATAAGATAGATAGCAATAATTAATAAGAAGGTTGAATTTACAAATGCCGCAATTATTTCAGCTCTTTTATAACCAAATGTTCTAGCTTCAGAAGCTTCTTTTTTAGTAAATAAATTAGCTACATAACTTATAATTAATGAAATTACGTCGGTTAAGTTGTGTAATGCGTCTGATAGTAAAGCTAAACTTCCAGATAACATACCGCCTACAGCTTGAGCTAGTGTTATAATTATATTTAATCCAATTGTAAAGAGTATTTTTTTACCTTTTAAATCACTATGGTCATGGTTTTGTACATGGGTATGGGTGTGATTTGATTTCATAAAAAATTAAGAACAAGGAATTTTATCAACTCTAGTTTGATGTCTTTCTCCTTCAAATTTAGTGTTTAAAAAAACAGCTACCATAGCAACTGCTTGAGGAATGCTTGTATACCGTGCAGGGATGCTTAAAATATTTGCATTATTATGGAGTCTAGCGAGTTCGGTAAGTTCTTTATTCCAACAAAGTGCTGCACGTACTTCTTTATATTTATTTGCCGTCATTGCAGCACCGTTTCCAGACCCACAAATTATAATACCTAAATCAACTTTATTTGCAGCCACATCTTTAGCGACAGGGTGTGTAAAATCTGGATAATCTACACTATCTTCTGTGTCTGTACCATAATTTATAACAGATATACCTTTAGATATTAATAGATTTACAATTGCTTCTTTATATGCTGGACCAGCATGATCATTTCCAATAGCTATTTTCATTATAATTCTTTTAAGTAAAGAGGTTTATTTAAAATTAATTTTATTAAAACAAAGATATTGTATAATTTTAATAAACAGAAGGTTAATAATATACTTTACATTTTAATTATAAATAAATTTAAAAACAGTTAATAAAATGTTGATAGTTATTAATCTGTCTCTTATACACATCTCCGAGACCACGA
>OJCA01000266.1_pt1 | contig 11198 bp, 20 predicted proteins | sample 1591551 | NCBI WGS metagenome assembly OJCA01 (sample SAMN05416738, study PRJEB24817) | seawater metagenome | isolation source: Sea water | place: Canada:Atlantic | collected 2013-07 | reverse complement strand
ATTCAAGATCAAGCCACACACGAACGCTGACGGTGATAACATCAAGGGTGATTGGGCGCTGTATGCTGCCACTGCGTACCATTGGGATTACATTGCGAGCGCAACCACTATGGCCGCTCTTAGAGTGGTGGGCGAATGAATATCAATCAAGGTGGCAACAGGATGATCTGGAAGGAATCCCCAGTGGGCCAGCGCGTATTTGTATACTATAACCTACGGTCCCACCTATGGTCCGTTAAAGCCCTTACAGGACCCAATAGAGGCCTTGTAATCGCCCATTGTACGGACCTACAATTAGCTAATGTGACGCCTCGAGTCAGTGAAGCCGGACGCCAGCGGGTCCTACGTGACAAGCAGAAGAATGTACATGCGGGTCTAGTGGGCCACTGGGTGCCACTGGCGGGTCCGTACGTGCATACTGCTAGTATCACTTACAATCCATATAGGTCCGCGACCTTCACCTACAAGGGTGACGGTGAGGCCTACAGTGGGTCTGCGCGCGCATGGCTTATAGGTCGAGACGTTAGAGTAGGGAAAATATAATGAAGACATCAATAAAAGCAGCATTATCAGTGTCACTGTTTGCACTCTTAAGTGTCATTGTATTTGTAGGCACTAACAACTTCCACCACCTAATGGGGTAAAGGGAAAATATTATGGATATAATCGAGACAATATACAGCCACGCAGTCGTCGCAATTCTAACGCTTGCCCTACCAGCAATATCAGTGTTAGGCTATTGGTCTTAACACATTACAACCAAAAGGAAACGATACAATGAAAACAATTACTATAGGCAAAGAGCGCAAAGACGGTAAATTCGCAGTTACATACGCTTACAAGGGTTCACCTAACATGTTCGGTGGCTTTGACCCCACTAGGACGTTTCGCAAGCTTCACACTTTGGAACGTATCCAGACGCACACAATGGGGCCGGATGATACGCTGATAAATAACAGCCAATATACTAATGATTACTTTTTCGACATTGAGGCATAAGACGATGAAAGCACTCCCCATAGTTACACTTGAGATGATCAAGACCACTACACTGATCAATGTGCAGTCCAAGGTATGGGCGCGCGATAATTTGAACTATCTGAATAGTGGTAACCGCCTGCTAGGAACTAGTACCAAACTTGAGAAGGGAAAAGATAAATTCTCCTCATACGTTCTCTACTTACAACCCGCCGACAAAATAGCAACGCACACACTCTGCCCTATGGCTGAAACGTCGGGCTGCAAGGCCCCCTGTTTAATCACAAGCGGCCGTTTAGGAATGAAGGGCGCACAAGCCGCTGCTAGTAGGCGCACGATACTGCTGCTCTTACAGCCCCTTTGGTTTACTGATAAGCTATTGAGCGAAATTGATGCTGCCGAACGCAAGGCCATCAAAACTGGTATACCTGCTTTGTTTCGTTTAAATGGCACAAGTGATATCAGTTGGACTAAAGTGATAGACGCAAGGCCGGATAGTATGTTTTACGATTATACAAAGAATGTGAGCATACTCCGCCACGCTGCGCGCCGTGCTAATTATGACGCCACCTATAGCGGTTCAATGTATAGCGAAAGGTCGCGCTCGGATCTAAGGCGCGCAGTATTGCGCGGGGATCGTGTGGCGGTGGCATTCAATACAAAGGGGCTGGATTCAGACACGTTAACAACTGGCTCGCACTATAGCTTTGATACGACCGACTTGCGTCACATGGATCCTAGGGGTATAGTCGGCTCGCTGACACGCAAAGGATCTAACAAAGCGCAGCGCGCAGTAGAGGATCTACAGGCTGATAGTTTCTTTGTCACTAGTGCAAACCTGCACACCTTTAAGGATTTAATCGCAACTGACAGCTACGATGTAGCACACACTAGGGGACTATGAGTATGAGCACTATAAACGAGACAATACTAGCGGGCGTTACTGATATAATGCTGGAACACTGCCGCGACTTAGAAAAGCAGCTCGCGGAACTACAGCGCGAGTTTGACATAGTCGAGGGGGCTTGTGATTTCTGGAAAGAAGAGAGCGATCGAAAGCAGGAAGTCATAAACAAACTTTGTGACCCTGACAGAAACAGGGGCGTTATATAATGAAACAGACAATTCTATTTCTGTTCAACTCGAGCGACTACGCCCCAGCACCTTGGATTGCCGACGGTCGCTTTAACGTCGTGTCAGTCGACTATGACGACACAGACCATAGCGGCACCACGCGTGAGACTACAGGCAACCACGTACACCTAAACATAGACCTAGCACTACCTAATGCCCACGCTGCCATTATGCGTAGCTTGGACGCGCTTGGCTTTGGCCCCGTGGCTTTCGTTTGGTCATTCGCGCCGTGCACAAATTTAGCAGTCAGCGGGGCTGCGTGGTTCAAATCTAAGGCCCTAGCAGATCCAGAATTCCAGACCAAAGCGGTAGCAATGGCGCGCATGGTCGAGCTATTTGATTGCGCTGCTATGGTTGAAAACCCTGTAAGCGTATTAGCCACCCTATGGTTCAAACCTGTCTACGTCCAACCGTATCAGTTTGGCCACCTATTAGACCACGACGACGTGCACCCGCAATTCTCTGACATATTCCCCCCACGGGATCAATACAGCAAGCAAACAGGCCTATGGTGCATCGGGGGGGCCATAGCCCCCATAGGTGATACAGGGGCATTGAGGCCTTCAGGGGATAGCCCCCTCCACACTAAACTAGGGGGCAAGTCGGCGCGCACAAAGTACATACGGTCATTAACCCCCCGCGGGTTGGCGTTGGCAGTGTATCAAAGCAACGTAGGGGCCGCCGTATGCTAATCTTAAGCCTTGCACTAGGTTTATGGGGAGTTAGCCTGTATTTCCTCATAGCCAAGAAAACCAAAGCAGACCTGCAGGCGCGCGCAGAGAAGGCGCGCAGAGACGCTATAAAAAAGAGGGCAGGGGGATGATCGTCCTACTGCTTGCGGTTGTACTAGTTGCCACGCTATACGTGTGTCAGGCTATTGATAGCGGAAAAGTCGAAGAAACTGCTTTTTTGTGGCTAACACTCATTAACTTCATCATCCTATTCATTATACTTTAACAAAGGGGCGCTCAACGTGAGCCATAAACGAAAACAGTTGGATAAACTCAAGAACCCCGTAGCGCGTTATGCGCCGAGGTTTAATAAGAGCGCGGTATTTACAGACCGCAAAAAAGAAGCCAAGCGCAACGGCTATGCTGGCGCCCACCGTGGGCATTTAACTACTAAAGGGGAGTATTAGAATGGACTTTAAAACCGAAGTACAGGACAGGGGATTGCAGGAAATATGGCTCAAAGGTTTGGGGCTTGAAGACCCACAGGCCCGCATGGCGCGGATATACTTATACAAGGAACATGAGTATAACGCCCTGAGAGCTCTAGGCTGGGGCCACACGCGCGCCATTGAGGAAACCCTAGCACTAGGGCCTCGCTATCGTAAAAGCCTGTCAGGGGCATCTGAGGGCGTATTAGCGCCTTTGGATGATATGACCATAACCGATGAAAAGGAAACATAATTATGATGATAACAGTAGACCCATTAGGGGATTTTTCAGACCGTGGAAAAGGGGAGCTATTTAGTCAAGCTTGGCATATAGCGTCTATTTTTGAGAGAGCTATGCGTGGCGCACTAGGTGGCGCGGGGGAAACCTTTAGGGCCATGAAAGAAACTAGGGGATTCGGGTATTACAATAGGCACAATGACGAAGCGGGGCTATGGTGGGGAGTGTTAGAAGATGGTACGCTGATACCCCGCGACAAAAAAGACCCTTATCTCAGCCCATTGGTACTCTGTCAGTTTCCAGAGTCAGGGACTGAATGTCTGATTTATGATGATGGGGTGACAGTAGTCAGGGATTCACAACACACTTATTATGCGAGGATGTACAAATGAGCTATAACGAAGACGACGATTTTGACAACACCCCCGAGCGAGACCCTATTTGGGACGCCGAAATAGACATAAACAGGGTGATCCTTAGGGCCCTAGACGACCACAGCGCCACTTTCTTGGACGAATTGGACTCGCTGGCACGTATGGATCTACTGGGGGACTTAGAGGATAAGCTGTCGATCAGCCTTCCTCTGGATCTTATAGACCCACCTATTACCATCAGGGGGTTGAAAACAGCCATTATGGAAATTTACAAAAAGGAGTGGAACATATGAGCCATTACACTATAAAGCACGATGGGGGGGCCGTAGGGCCTTCCTACAGCAAATCCTATGGAAGCCGTAGGGAAGCACAGGATGCGTACGACAAGGCCATAGAGGCCATCCTGGGCGGTCACACGCTATCACTATATGCGCCATCAGGTGCTTTAATGTGCCGCTATGAGCCAGTCAGCAGGGATGAAAACGGTAATATTGACATATTATGAAATTAAATCAAATAAACGCTTGCAGGGGGCCAATTCGTGGTATAATGAACTAAGGGCCAAGGTTTTATAAGGCCCTTTAGGAGTTTAACTAAGTAGTAAAGAATAGCCTAAGGGGCCCATAGGGTCTTAAGGGCCTTTAGACCATACACAATGATGTGTTTTTTAAATAGAGCGCCATAGGCGCAGAGGTAGCAAAGTATGATGATTTCTGGTGCAGTATGTTTTTCAAACGTGATTAAGCAGGATCAGTGGAAGGGTCAGGATACGGGGTTCTCTTTAACCCTAACCCTGAATGATTCTGATGCGGAGATATTGGGCGCTGAAGGTGTCAAGATTAAAGACTACGAGGGTACGCAACAGCGCAAGTTCCGCAGCGGCTTCCAGCCTGAGGTAATTGATATGGCTGGGGATCCTGTAACGCGGGAGCTTCCCCGAGGTTCTTTAGTACGTGTCTTGGTCAAGCTGGGTGCCGATGACCACCCACAGTGGGGCCGTAGCACGTACATCGATAAGGTGCGCCTAGTAGAAGAGGCTGAGGGCCAAGCAGTGCCCGACGACTTCTAAAATAGCGGGGCCCCTTTGGGCCCCTTGGTTTTACTAATGAGGATTAGCCAATGAGTAACAAAGTAGTCAGCAAGGGGCCACACGAAGAGTGCGGATCTAGTGACGCAAATCACCTGTATGATAACGGTACTAAATACTGCTTTTCGTGCAAGACATTCACCGCGTCCAATGGGGACGCAAAGCTAGTAGAAGTACCAGCTACCCTACCACGGCCTGAGAGCCTCAGGGGAGCCACTGTAGCGCAGATAGAAGACCGTAAGATACCTAGGTCAACTTGTGTAAAGTATGGCGTACAGGTGTCGTATGACGCCCAAGGGGCATTGGATAAGCATTACTATCCGTGGTTCGATTCAAACGCCGACTTGATAGGCTATAAGACGCGCATAGTAGGGACTAAAGAATTCTACTGCCCACCTGGCGGTGGCTCCGAGACTCTATTATTTGGCCAGCAGGCCTGTAGGGGCCGCGGGAAGTATATCACCATAACCGAGGGCGAAGTTGATTGCCTTAGTGTATCTGCCATGTTTGAAAACAAATACGATGTTGTGTCGGTACGCAACGGGGCAGCTAGCGCGGTTAAGGAGATCAAAGCGCAACTAGAGTTCCTAGAAGGCTACGACACAGTAGTCTTGGCCCTAGACAACGATAAGGCAGGCCAGCAGGCATCAAAGGATATCCAAGACCTATTCTCGCCAGGCAAGCTCAAATTGATTAAGATGGGCCAGCGCAAAGACCCCAACGAGTACCTAATGGCTGGGGACGCTAGGACATTTATCAAAGACTGGTGGGACGCCCGTGAGTTCACGCCCGAGGGCATCATCAACGGCGGCGACCTGTGGGACAGGCTGGTAGAGTATAGGAAGGTAGCGTCCGTCCCCTATCCGTGGGCTGGTCTTAACGAACTGACTCGCGGGATCCGCCCCGAGCTCGTCACGATTACTAGCGGTTCAGGTATGGGCAAAAGCCAGATGTTGCGTGAGTTACAGTATTACCTAATGTCAGCCACTGAAAACAACATAGGCATCTTGGCTTTGGAGGAGAGCGTAGAAAAGACAGGCCTAGGCATTATGTCCATAGCGGCTAACAAATCCCTACACCTAGAAGAGGGCACAGATGTGCAGGCCCTTAGGCCCTTTTATGACGCTGTTCTAGGTACGCGGCGCTTTGTTATCTACGGCGATTGGGCATCCTGTTCGGTAGAAAGCATACTGAGCAAGATCCGCTTTATGGCCAAGGCTAACGACTGCAAATATATCTTTCTAGATCACTTGGCTATCATAGTCTCCGCGCAGGATAACGGCGACGAGAGGAAGGCCATAGATGAGGTGATGACTAGGCTCAGGCGCCTTGTCGCGGAGCTAGACGTATGCTTATTTTTGGTTAGCCATTTGCGGCGATCCAGTGGCACTTCCCATGAGGAAGGTGGGCGTATCAGCCTGGGGGAGCTGAGGGGCTCTCAATCGATTGCACAGCTATCCGATATGGTCATAGGCCTAGAGCGCAACCAGCAAGACGATTGCCCTGAGAAGCGCAACACTAGCCTTGTAAGGGTACTTAAAAACCGCTATACTGGAGAGACGGGGCCTGCTTGTTACCTTAAGTATAACCGAGACACGGGGCGCATGATCGAATGTGCCAAACCTGAAGAAGAGCCAGAAGAGACTAGAGGGGATTTCTAATGATATTTTACTGCTATGAGTGCGACGAGCGCAGGGACAGCGACGAGGATGTTGCAGAGTTTACTACCGATAATCAGCCAGTGTGTACTGACTGCTTCTATAAAGACCTAGAGCAACCAAAGGAGATTCCTAATGATTTGTCAATTCACGTTTAAGGGCCAGAACATTTATATCCGCACTGACTCTATAGTAGCCATACTGCCAGAAGTTAAAGGTAACAAAGCTGTAGTGTATACCGAGCCGCCCTTGGAGGCCATTACGGTCGATGAGACAGTTGATGAGGCTTTTACGGAGTGGTATTTCCGCCTAATGGAGTCTATTCACGGCGAAGTAGAGCCACCTATGTCTTGGTCTGATGCAGCAATAGAGGTATAAAATGACTGAGTTAATCTTGGACATTGAAACAAACGGCCTAAAGCCAGACACCATTTGGTGTTGTGGGATAAAGGTCATTGGGGATCCTGAGGGCGAACTGATGATGACAGGCTCTGAGCTACAAACTTACTTGGACAAACACGAAGGAGCTACAGTCTATGGACATAATGGCCACGCCTATGATTACCCTATTCTTCGCAGCCTTTGGAATATTGACTTTGATCGCGTACACCTGCGTGACAGTGTACTTATGTCTCGGGAAGCGAACCCAAGACGCATTGGAGGCCACAGTCTCAAGGCTTGGGGCGAGACTCTTGGGTTTCCTAAAGGGGTCTTCAGTGATTGGACAAAGTTTACCCCCGAAATGGGAACCTACTGCGTCCAAGACCTCAACGTCACAGAAAGACTCTTAGAAGTTGTTAAAGAAGAATTGAAGCAGCCCTCGGCGCTGTTAGAAGCTAAAGTCTCCGAGATTATCAAACAGCAGATAGCCTATGGCTGGCTCTTGGATATGCCCAAGTGTTTTGATCTATTGGCTACACTTAGGGAGAGAAAAGATGAAGTGGAAAAAGAAGTTCATAAAAGGTTTCAACCAATTGCGGTTCCCGCCAAGGTGGTTGTACCGAAGGTTAAGTGTGACGGGACAGTTAGCAGAGTGGGCCTTACTGGTTTTGATATACACAGTGTTGGCGGCGACTTTACTAAGGTTAGCTACCCCGAGTTCAATTTGGGGTCAAGAAAACAGATCGGAACTTACCTCATGCGATTCGGATGGGAGCCCAAGACGTTTACCCCTACAGGCCAGCCAGTAGTAGACGAGGGGGCTCTGGAGGGCTCTACAATCCCCGAGGCACAGCTAATTGCTGAGTACCTCATGTTAGAGAAGCGTATAGCTATGGCTGCTTCGTGGATTGAAGCCTCCGACGATAACCATAGGGTACACGGCCATGTAGACCCCTGTGGCGCTGTTACGGGCCGCATGACGCACTCTAAACCTAACCTAGGCCAAGTGACAGCCCCAGGCAAGCCCTACGGCACAGAGATGCGCCAGTGTTGGACAGTTCCAAAGGGCTACAAGCTGGTAGGCTGTGACGCAGATGCCCTAGAGCTTAGGATGTTGGCGCACTATATGAATGATCTGGATTACATTAAAACAGTTAACGAGGGGAGTAAGGAAAATGCTACGGATGTACACACTGTTAATCAACACAAAGCTGGTCTTGCTACGCGGGATCAGTCGAAGACTTTCATCTATGCTTTCCTGTACGGAGCGGGGGATGCTAAAATCGGTAGCATTCTTGGACAAGGTAGAGGAGCAGGATCGGCTGTTAAAAAGAGGTTTATGTCAGCCCTCCCCGCCCTTAAGTCCCTCAGAGATCGAGTGGAGAAGGCGGCGCAAAGAGGATACCTTAAAGGACTGGACAAGAGAACTATAGAGGTACGCAGCGCACACGCAGCCCTGAATACTTTGTTACAAGGGGCTGGGGCAGTATATATGAAGCAAGTCATGGTAATGTACCACGAAAAGGCAACTAAGGAGGGGCTAGACTTTCACCAAGTAAGCGTAGTACACGATGAAATCAACGTAGAAGTGAGGGAGGATCACGCAGAGCGCCTGTCCACCATCATGGAAGAGGCTTTTAGGGATGCAGGGGAGCACTTTAGCTTAAGATGCCCAACAAAGGGCAACGCCATCACGGGCGCTACGTGGTACGATGTACACTAAGGAGGGTCACATGAAAAACATAGAACGGGCTATACCGGACATATATAAACTATTAGAATCTAAGGAGATGGTGGCGGGAATTGATATCGAGGCTGAGTGCTTACGCTTCGGCGAGGAGATGGCCCAAGTAATGAGGGATGCTATGGGCCCCGAGCAAGACCGGACAGGTCGGCTGAGACTCTCTAACATAGGGAAGCCCGATCGTCAGATCTACAATAGCTTTAACGGCATCTCAGGGGAGGCTATTGCAGGGGCCACGCATATCAAGTTTCTATACGGCCACCTGACAGAAGCCATGCTAGTCTCTCTGTTGCGCCTCAGTGGACACACAGTCTCTGAACAGCAAAAGGAAGTCGAAGTCGAAGGGGTCAAAGGTCATATAGACTGCTTCATTGATGGTCGCCTGGTGGACATTAAAAGTGCCTCGGGGTTCTCTTTGAAAAAGTTTAAAAAGAATACGCTGCACACTGATGACCCTTTTGGCTATGTCCAGCAACTACAGGCCTATGCCCATGCCCTGAAGCAAACCAAGTTCGCTTGGCTAGCGATGGACAAAAGCTCCGGCGAGTTGGCTCTGCTGTCCTATGACACCGAGGATACACGGGCCCCATACGCCGAGGCCCTAGAGGTGGATATAGTAGAGAGGGTTAAAGAGGTAAAAAAGATGGTACGGGGTGACTTAATGCCAAAAGTCTGCTACGACCCTGTGGCTGATGGCACCTCGGGGAACATGAAACTAGCCAGCGGCTGTACTTACTGTGATTATAGAAAACATTGCTGGCCCAACGCGAGGGAATTTGGATACGCAGGGCGGCACAAATGGCTAACAACGGTGGTTAAAGAGCCCCGTGTAGCAGAAATACCGAGGGGGTTTTAGTATGAGCATAAAACAGAAGAAGCGAAGTGGTTTTGAACAACGAATGGCCGATGTGCTGGAGGGGGATGGTTTTTTATACGAGCCCTTCTCGGTACCTTATGTCTCTCATCATAAGTACACGCCTGACTTTACGCTGGCTAACGTGCTAGTGGAAGCTAAGGGTTGGTTTAGGCCAGGTGACCGACAAAAATATAAGGCTATTAGAGATAGCTTAGGAGAGGACTTTGAGTTAGTATTTCTGCTCCAGTATCCGGACAAGAAAGTATCAAAGGGCGCGCAGCTTACTATGGCTGGCTGGTGTAATAAAGAAGGGCTACAGTGGTTTGCAGACCCGCAGCTATTGTCTGACTATGTACATTCGGGGGATTACTCATGAGCTTTACAATGGAAGAGATTATAGATCAACTGGGCGTAAGATACGATCCCGAGGAGCTAGTAGAGCTGTTGGAGTTAAACTCTAGGCAGATAGCGGAGAGATTTGATGATGCTATACTGGAGTTATGGGATAACTTGCAAGAGGAGTTAAACGATGCAAACTAAAGCAGAAATAGCGGCCTATCGGAAGGCTTATCGCGAAGCAAACAAAGAGCATCTGGCGGCCTATAAGAAGGCTTGGCGGGAGGCTAACCCTGAAAAAGAGGCGGCCTCTAGTAAGGCTTATCGTGAAGAAAACAAAGAAAAATTGGCGGCCAAGAATAAGGCTTGGAATGCGGCTAACAAAGAGAAAAAGGCTGCCAATAATAAGGCTTGGTATGCAGCTAACAAAGAGAAAAAGGCTGCCCTTAACAAGGCTTACAAGGCAGATAACAGGGGCGCTGTAAACGCCACGGACGCCAAGCGCCGCGCAGCCAAGATAGAGCGCACCCCCCCTTGGTCAAACAGCGAGTTTGAGAAGTTCGCTATCAAAGAGGCGTATATTTGCTCTCAAGAAAGAGAGGCTGCTACGGGAGTTAGGTATCAAGTGGATCACATTATACCCCTACAGGGAGTAAGGGTATCGGGGCTACACGTAGCGGCTAATTTGCAGGTTATCACGGCCAAAGAAAATGGTGAGAAATCTAACAAATTCGACATAGAGGAGTTTAACAATGAGGAACGCGCATGTGGATAATCCCAAACAATCACTTACTACACTCAGCCTTTGCACAGGATACGGTGGAATCGAAAGAGGACTTGAGTTTACTGGAGAGCAGCTTAACGTCCTCGCTCATGTGGAGATCGAAGCCTTCGCCATTGCGAACTTGGTTGCAAAGATGGAAGAGGGAAAGCTGGCTCCGTCACCTATTTGGACGAACCTTAAAACCCTCCCTATGGATCCTTTTCGAGGCCGAGTTGACCTCCTCACTGGCGGCTACCCATGCCAGCCGTTCAGCGCCGCAGGGAAGCGAGCAGGTAAGGATGACCCCAGACACCTCTGGCCCTACATCTCAGACATCATCAGGGCAGTGCGACCTGTCCGCTGCTTCTTCGAGAACGTCGAGGGACACATCAGCCTCGGACTCAGAGAAGTCATCAGCGACTTGGAAAGCCTTGGTTATAAAACGACGTGGGGAATATTCAGCGCGGCTGAAGTTGGCGCACCTCATCAG
>OJCA01000265.1_pt1 | contig 11247 bp, 7 predicted proteins | sample 1591551 | NCBI WGS metagenome assembly OJCA01 (sample SAMN05416738, study PRJEB24817) | seawater metagenome | isolation source: Sea water | place: Canada:Atlantic | collected 2013-07 | reverse complement strand
ACCTAAAGAAAGATGCCAATTAAGTCTAGACTTAATTGGCATCTTTCTTTAGGTCTAGGGGAAGAAAACTATCGTTTTCATGATCATGAAAAAATGGCACATTATGCGAATGCTGCTACCGATATCGAATTTAATTTTCCATTTGGATTTAAAGAATTAGAAGGAATTCATTCTCGCACCGATTTCGATTTAAAGGCTCACGAAACACATTCGGGTAAAAAACTTCAATTTTTTGATCACGAAACAAACAAAAACTACACTCCTTATGTAGTGGAAACTTCCATAGGTTTGGACAGGATGTTTTTAGCAATTTTCAGTAATTCACTTAAAACGGAAGTGTTAGAAGATGGAAGTTCTAGAGTGGTCTTAAAATTACCAGAGATTCTGGCACCCATAAAAGCTGCAGTTTTTCCATTGGTTAAAAAAGATGGATTACCAGAAATCGCCGGGCAAATTATTGAGGACTTGAAATGGGAATATAATGTTGTTTACGATGAAAAGGATGCGGTAGGGAAACGGTATAGACGTCAAGATGCTGCAGGAACTCCATTCTGTATAACGGTCGACCATCAAACAAAAGAAGATAATACAGTGACCATTCGGCATCGAGATACTATGAGACAAGAGCGTATTGCGATTTCTGAAATATCAAATCAACTAAAAAATGCTATTTCTTTTAAAGCTTGGTTAAGCTAATCTTAATTTGATATAAGCAAAAATAACCTGTCCTTTAGTGATGGACAGGTTATTATTTATTACTCTATGTTTAATTGCTTTTAACTATTTCAATAATACTTATTGGGTTTGCTTTTTCACAACGATTCATTCTTCGTAATCCGCCATATTTAAACCACACTTGCTCACCTTCAATTTGAAAATCTTCTTTTAAATCAATTGGATCTAAATAATAGGCTCCATTTTCCCCCTCTACTTTAATGGTTATTGGACAATCACCTTCAATTTTAGAAGCGACAATTGTTCCCTTTATAAAGCCTGCCTCCATCATTTTTTCTGTAGCTATTTTTACTTCATTTATAGAAGTAGTTGTGACAGATTTATTTGTACTGTTGCAAGAGAATAATAATATTGAGAATAATAGTATTAAAATATTTAGTGCTTTCATAACTGATAATCTTTAAAAGTACAACTATTATGTCGTTTTAAGGCAATAACTATTTAATTGTATTTTGAAACTAATTGATTTTAAGTGTTTTATATTATTGAATAGGGTGTTATTAAGTTTAGTTGTCTTATATTTATACAAAAATTAATCTAGTTTAAATCCCCTAAACAATGTCCTTTAAAAATTATTATTTATTACTGTTTTTAGTGATACTTACTTTTAATGTAAGTGCTCAAAAAACGACACCTAATGTTCCTGGTGGTATTACCGATGTAGGTACATTTTACTTAGACCACGTTGCTCCTTCCATTCAGTCATTAGGAGTTGCTCCAGAAATGGATCTTACTCCACAGGAAGCTGGAGATAGAAGATCTTTAAGAAACAAAGTAATTATAGGAAAAGATCGTCAATCACAAGATGACTATTTTGTAAGAAATAGGCATGAATCATCACAAAGTATACGAGTAGCTGCACCAACTATAGTATTTGATGCTTATCAATCTGGTTCTACACCCTCAGACCCATCTATGGCAATTGGTCCAAATCATGTATTTGTAGTATTTAATACAGGATTTGCTATTTATGACAAATCAGGTGCTGATGTTGGTGGTGGACAACGACCAGTAACCGATATTTTCTCTTCTGGAGGTTGTTGTGATCTTACAGCGTCTTATGATCAAGCTGCTAACCGTTGGGTGTTATCTTACCTTTGGTCAAGTAACGGTCAAATTCAAGTTGCAGTATCAGATGGGCCAGATCCAATAAATGATACTTGGAGTGTTTATACTATACCAGGAGTGCAGGATTATAATAAATTATCTATATGGAGTGATGGATATTATGTAACATCTAACGGTGCTGGTAATAAAGTATGGGCTTTAGAAAGAGATAAAATGATTGCTGGAGATCCAGCAGCAAGTTTTCAAACTGTTACTTTACCTGGAATGGTAACTAGTGGTTTTCAGAGTCCACAAGCTTTAAATGTTAGTGATTCTAACATGCCTGCTGCGGGTGGTGCAACAGTTATTTATATGCAAGATGATGCTTGGGGTGGAGTTTCAGTAGATCATGTTAAATTATGGACAATCGATGTTGATTGGGAAGCACCTGCAAATACAACAGTATCTGCAGCTACAGAACTTCCAGCAACACCATATATTTCGGTATTTGATGGAGGAAGTTTTTCTAATTTAACACAACCAGGTGGTGGATCAGCGGTTGATGCATTACAAGCAACCATCATGAACCAATCTCAATTTAGAAAAATGGATGGTTATAACTCAGCATTATTTAATTTTGTAGTTGATACTGATGCAAGTGGTGGAGAATTAGCGGGTATTCGATGGTTTGAATTAAGACAAGATGCAGACAATGAACCTTGGTCGGTATACCAAGAAGGAACATATTCCGCACCAGATGGAAGACATGCTTGGCACGGAAGTATGATTATGGATGCAGTAGGTAATATTGCAATGGGTTATACCTCTATGGCAGGACCTACAACTCCAAATCCAACAGACTTTAGAATAAGCTCTTATTATACTGGAAGGTTTAATGGAGATGCAAATGGTGTTATGACGGTTAATGAAGAATTAATTGCTGCAGGTAATGCAAATATTCCAAGTACACGATATGGTGATTATGGGAAAATGGATATAGATCCCTTAGATGATACAACTTTCTGGTTTATTAATGAGTATCAAAATAGTGGACGTAAAGGAGTTGTTGGTGCATTTCAATTAGTTCCGCCACTACCTAATGATATAGGTGTAAATGGAATCCCAAATCCAAATACAGGTATTTTAACTGAAACAGAAACTATTGAAATATCTATTAGAAACTTTGGTCTTAATGATTTAACTGACCCAGAAGTTCAATACAGTATAGATGGAGACACGCCAATTATCGAAAATTATTCGGGCACTATCACTGCAGGTGAATCAGTTCTTTATACTTTTATTTCTCAAGCAGACTTATCTGAACCTGGGAATCACACAATAGTATCAAGTACAAATTTAGATGAAGATTCAAACCCAGCAAATGATGAAACAACAAAAACAATATTCAATGGAACTGTTTATTGTAACCCTTTAGCAAATTGTTCATTTGGTGATGGTTTTACAAATATTACTGTTTCTGAACTTAATAATGATTCTGGTTGTGAAGGTTATGCGGATTTTACTAACATGGTTGCAACAGTAGAACCTGGTGAATCGTATGATTTAACTGTTACTACAGGCTATGGAGATCAACATGTAAAGGCATGGATAGACTTTAACGATGATGGCTTATTTTCAAATGATGAAGTAGTAGTTTCTAATTTTATAATTGCACCAGGTCAAGGTAGTGGTTCATATACTGATACAGCAATTTTAACAGTACCTGCTAATATACCAGCTGGTCAATCTCATAGACTTCGATTTAAATCTAACTGGCAAGCACCAGTTCCTAATGATGCTTGTGAACTTACGCAATACGGAGAAACGGAAGATTATACTGCAAATTTGGGTATATTAAGTGTTGATGATCCTGCAATTTCTGAAGCAGAATTTACGGTGATTTCATTAGCTAATAACCAGTATGATATTACTTTAACAACTGAGTTTGATGGTGTAGTGTCTATTGCTATCTATAATATTTTAGGTCAAACTTTAGCATATAATAACTTAGAGAAGCAAGGCAATAGCTATGTTTATCGTTTAGATATGTCTTATGCTGATGCTGGTGTTTACTTAATTAAAATGGGAGATAACGCTTCTAAAACATATAAGACTTCTAAGATTATCGTTAAGTAATCTTATAGCTTATCATTATTTAAGAGAAGAGCGGACTTGGTCCGCTCTTTTTTTATGCTATTTTTTTAAAAATAGGCTCTCAGTTGAACGCTACCTGTATGAACTGCTTTAAAAGTTTGACTCTTTCTTCCAAAATAAGATAAGTTAATATCTAAAAACTTGGTAATCCTTTTTTGTAATAATAACCGCCAAGTTAAATTAATATTAGGTTGCAATCCTCCCAACATTTGATAAGCTACAGGTGAATAAGCATTACCGGTAAAGTCATTATTTATATAATTAAACTCTCCGTTTAAAGATATTTTTTGAGCGTTGGAATAGGCAAAAGAAACCCCAATCTTTTGCTGAGTCAATAACTCAAAATTGCTTAGTTGATTTTCTTTATTTAAATATTGATAAAAAACATCAAACCGTGTTTGTGAATTTAATAAATATGAAATTTTAGGGTTTACTTCATAAGTGTCCAGCGTGTAATTCCTACTTTCAAAATTTTCGGTTAGACTTTTATTTTCTCCTAAAGCTCCTCTTAAATTTACCAACCAGTTTTCCTGAAGTTTATGGTTAAAATTAAGCTGATGACTCTTTAATTTAACTTCTGCTAAACCTATGGATAAAAAATTCCTATTCGCAGTTAAAATGAACGTATAGATAGTAGTAAACTTTTGTTTTCCTCTATTATAAAATAATGCATTTCTAAAATTACTTACCGAGGATAATTCCTCAACGCCATGATCTTCAAATGGATTGATAATAAACACATCGTTTTTTCTTCTTATTTTTTTGTTTATTAAAAATGAAGTTTGATTGTAAAAATGAGAAATAACGTTCCTGAAATCATTTCTTGTTGACCATTGTTGCGGATTTAAAGTTAAGGTTTGGCTGATCTTAGTTTGACTAATTTTTACAAAGATTTGATTGGGTAATAGTATCCTAATATATTCTGCTTCATCTTGAAATTGTGCAACTTCAAATTCTTCTAAATCTTGTATGCCATTGTTATTATAATCATACCAAGTATAAATTCCTTCTCCAGGAGCTACTTTAACATAGGTAAACTCTTGTTGTGGTAAAACACCATTGTTCGTTTCTATGGCGGTATTTAAACGGATGCTATTTTTTAAAAATGATTGGTTGTAAAGCAATCTAGAATTTAGTGATTTTTCACCCTCATTAATTTCATCTTTATCTTTTAAAATTCTATAATTAGCAAACACAGATAATTGTGAGTTGGGTTTATTTAATATTCTCGATTTTAAATAAACATCATTGGAAGTGGAAACTTTTGTCAATTCTGAATTTCGAAGGCTGTCATTTACTCGATAACGATAACCAACTTCAGCAAAAACTTTAGTGCTATCTCCCAATCCTGTAAATACTTCATAGGCATTAAATTTTTGACTTACTGGAGTTAAACTGTCATTAATAACAGTTCGAACTTGATTGTTTTCTAGGGCTAATTTTCCTCCAAGCCACGATTTGTTAAATGAATAGCTAGCCACATTATGTATTCTGAAAAATTTTGAATTTAATTCAGATCCTTTGCTTTGTAGCGTGCTTCCGTTGCTTACTAATTTTAATTTTCCAAAGCGTAAATTAAAACTTAAGACATTTCTATTTCCTGAAAAGTTTTCTGAATAATCTAAATTTTGAAATTCATACCTTAAGTTTCCAATTTTAGAATCTGAATACTCAAGGCCTCCAATTATAAAACGTTGATCTCCTAATGGATTTGTTAAATTCCAATTTCTATTAAATTCTACAGCATACAAACGTTCTATGGTTCTAAAATCTTCATTGATTAAATTGATAGAAGCAAAAGCATCTAATTTTCTAGTTTCAGGTGTTTTTAATATGGTTTGTTTGATGTTTAATTCACCAGCAAAACCATTATTATTACCATTGTCTATATCTGAAAATAGATTAAGATCATTAACACTTCCAGCTACTTCGAAAGCAATAGTTGTTTTTTCGGTGGGGTGGTATGCTCCATTCACTCCTCCAACCTGTAATTTTGTGGGAGCAGTTAGTTGTATCACAGGGCCGTAATTACCTTGCGATTGCCCATCAATAGGCTCAAGGTATTCAAAAATTCGATTGATAGCATTAATATCACCAACAATATAGTTGCCTAATCCTTCTCCTAATAATGTAAAACGAACACTATACAATTCATCTTCTGCATTATTTGAAAACACAAAAGCTTCCACACCATTTATATCTTCTTTTTTATATAATATTTTGTTTTCAGAATAAGTATCAGGTACTGCTGAAGGAGCAATCATTTGAGAAGTATTATCACCTGCATTTTTTAAGATAGCTACCTGTTCTTCTGTTAAACTTTGTTGTAAAGGTTGATTTTTAGCATCACTTTCAGAATATACATAAGCCCCAATATCCAATTTTTCACTTGTGTAATTTCCTCCTCCAAAACCTATAAAACGAGTATAATTTCGATCGGTATATTGATATTCAACATGAATCCTCATATTTGCCGTAATAGGATAGGTAGCATTAAATTTAACTTCACCCGCATTATAATCAATCACATAATCTTCACTTTCTCCTCTAGATAACAACAATCCATTTACATAAACACGCTCACTTCCAGATACTATTAAAATATACAATTCACCATTTGGCCCCACTAGTTTATAAGGCCCTTGATTTCCTTCTTGTCCAACAAAATCACTGCTTGAAAATACCCCCCTAACTAAAGCTCCTGAGGCAAAAACATTTGTTTTTGCTCCAGATTTATGATTGATAGTTCCTCCTAAAGAAATACCCTGAACTTTTTTAGTGAAATTTCCAAAATAACTTTTAGTATTAACTAAATCGATATCACCCGCTCTAATATTCCAATTATCACTGTAAAGCTCTATAAATATTTGATCAAACTCATCTAAACTTTGAGTGTATCCTGCATCTTGTGAAGGAATATTAGAATCTTGAATAGAAGCTCTAATCGAGACTTTATCGCTAAGTTTTCCTGTGATTTGAAGGTTCAATTCAGAATTTACAACAGCATTTTGATTGTTTCCAACAGTAATACCTCTTGAAATACTTCCTAAGGTATTAAGGCCTTCAAAAGGTTTGAATTCATTTTTATTGCTACTCTCTTGAAGTGAATATAATTTATTGATACTATTGCTATTTCGAACAATAACACTGGAATCTAACACAAAATAATCTTTCGTCAAATATTCGGGATATCTTAAATACTTGATGGTTAACGTATCATTTTCCTTGGTAATGCTTTTTGGAAGAATTAAAATACTTTTACCAAAATCTACTTCATAATTACTAGCGTCAATAACAATTCCTTTTTTATCGATTATTTGAAAACGAATAGGATTGATACTTACACTATCTATTTGTATCGTATCATTAATTGCAACTTTTCTGCTTTGAAAATTGCTAGGTAAGTCTTGTGCAAAACTTACGCTTAGAAACAAACCAAAAAATAAAATTAAAAACAACTTCATAAGTACATTCGGAATAGGTAGAAATATAGTTATTATTAAACTAAAATATGAGCGATTTATTTTGTAGAGTTTATTGATAATAATTTCCTAAATATACCTTGTAAAGGTACAATGTTAATTAAATTAGTGCCTATTATTAAAAATAGAATTCATGAAGATAATCTCTTATAATGTAAATGGTATTAGAGCGGCAATGAAAAAAGGACTTGCAGATTGGTTGCAACAAGCAGATCCCGATGTAATTTGCCTACAAGAAATTAAAGCCTTAGAAGAACAAGTAGACGTAGAAGCTATTGAAAACGCTGGATACCCTTATCATTATTGGTTCAGTGCACAGAAAAAAGGGTATAGTGGAGTTGCTATTTTCTGCAAAGAAAAGCCCAATCATATTGAATACGGGACAGGTATCGAAAGTATGGATTTTGAGGGTAGAAACCTTCGCATAGATTATAATGAAGTATCCATTATGAGTTTATACCTTCCAAGTGGAACTAATAGTGCTCGCTTGGAATTTAAATTAAACTTTATGGCAGCGTTTCAAGAATATGTGAATGCATTAAAAAAGGATATTCCTAATTTAGTTATTTGTGGAGATTATAATATTTGTCATGAAGCAATAGATATTCATAATCCAGTTGCTAACAAAAATTCATCTGGATTTTTACCAGTAGAAAGAGAATGGATTGGACATTTCATTGACAGTGGATTCATCGATTCTTTTAGGTATTTAAATAAGGAACCAAACCATTATACGTGGTGGAGTTATCGAGCGAATTCTCGTGCAAATAATAAAGGTTGGCGCATCGATTATCATATGGTTTCAAAACCACTACAAGAAAACATTAAACGCGCCGTTATATTACCCGATGCTAAACACAGCGATCATTGTCCCTTAATGGTAGAATTAAACTTTAATTAAAAAAAAACGATGTTAAAAATTTTTTTATTCGGAATTGCATTAATTTCATTGATGTCTTCTTGTGTTTCTTCAAAAATATATGAAGATTTACAAAGCAAGTATGATCTTTTAAAAGAAGAAAATAAATCATTATTATTTCAATTAAACGAAGGAACTAATGAAAATAGTTATTCGATTAAAAATCTTCAAAATGAATTGGAAATATTAAAAGCTGAAAAAACCAGATTAGCAATGGATTTAGCAGCATCTAAATCTAGTTATGATCGATTAAAAGACTCCTACGATGCTTTAGACGCTAATAGTTCTTCAAAATTAACAGAGAACCTAGCGCTCAACCGAAATTTACTACTGCAATTGGAAGTTAAAGAAAAGGCTTTAGCAATAGAAATCGCTCGATTGGCACAATTGCAACAAGATTTAGAAGAACGTTCTCGCAGAGTTGAGGAATTAGAAGGAATAATTAGTGCTAAAGATGCTCAAATGACTGCGCTGAAGGATGCAATTTCAGCTGCACTAACTAATTTTGAAGGCAATGGATTAACGGTAGAACAACGTGATGGGAAAGTCTATGTTTCTATGGAAAATAAATTGTTATTTGAAAGCGGAAGTTGGGCAGTAAATACAAGAGGTCGTGAAGCAGTTATGCAATTAGGCAACGTACTTGCAGAAAACCCAGAAATAGCAGTTTTAATTGAAGGGCACACCGATACTATAGCCTATTCTGGAAACGGAAATATTAAAACAAATTGGGATTTATCAACGAAACGAGCAACTTCCATCGTATCTATTTTGACAGAAAATACTAAAATTTTAAAAGAAAATTTGACTGCAGCAGGAAGAGGAGAGTTTGCTCCAATTGCTCCAAATACTACTTCGGAAGGAAGATCAAAAAACAGAAGAATTGAAGTGATTTTAACTCCTAAATTGGATGAGATTTCTAAATTATTAAATGAACTTTAAATACAATTTTTATTATTTGACCTAAGCTTGAAATTGAACTCGAAACAAGAAATAGAAAGTCTTGGTTCTTTCATCTAACAGCGGAGCGGTCTAGCATCTTTTAAAAGACAACAGTACTATTGAAATAAACACATGAACTATACCCAACTACCCAATACCGATATAAAAGTTAGTAAAATTTGCCTTGGATCTATGACTTGGGGCGAACAAAACACAGAAGCTGAAGGTCACGCACAATTGGATTATGCATTAGACCAAGGAGTTAATTTTATAGACACTGCCGAAATGTATTCGGTTCCTGGGAATCCAAAAACTCAAGGCAGTACCGAGTCTATTATTGGTACTTGGTTGTCTAAAACAAATAATAGAGATCAAGTAGTTTTAACCTCAAAAATAACGGGCCCACTTCGTTTTTTCGAACATATTCGAAAGAATTTAAATTTTAGTAAAGAAGCATTGGAGGATGCATTAAACAAAAGTTTAAAACGATTACAGACCGATTATTTAGACTTATATCAATTGCATTGGCCGGAACGTGGAGTTAATGTGTTTGGAGTAAGAGACTATACTCACAATGAAAAATGGAAAGATAATATCGCACAAGTTCTAGAGACCCTAGATTCTTTTGTAAAAGAAGGAAAAATTAGACAAATTGGATTGTCCAATGAAACTCCTTGGGGCGTGATGCGTTATTGTGAAGAAGCTAAAAAGGGAGCGCCTAAAATGATCACGATACAGAATGCATATAACCTTTTAAATCGCAGAGATGAAATAGGTTTGTCTGAAGTTTTACTCAGAGAAGATGTTGGGTATTTGGCTTATTCACCTTTGGCTTTTGGAGTGCTAGCTGGTAAATATTTAGACAATAATAAGCCCGAAAATGCACGTGTTACTTTATTTCCAAATTATAGTAGGTACAGTAGTGAACAATCTAATAAGGCAACAATGTTATATAATGAAATAGCCAAAAAACATGGGATTAGTTTAACCCAAATGGCATTGGCTTTTGTGACACAACAACCATTTATGACTTCTAATATTATAGGAGCTACTACGTTGAGTCAATTAAAAGAAAACATCGATAGTATTCATCTTAGTCTTTCCGATGAAATAATTTCAGAGATCAATGCCATACATACTCAAATCCCCAATCCAGCTCCTTAAAATTAGCTAAAAAGATACTTCACCACATCATGTACTTTAGCGACTTTTATAATATTGATGGCGTAATTGTTTTTTGGAATTTTGCTATATTTAGAAATTACAATGGATTTAAAACCTAATTTTTCAGCTTCGGAAATTCGTTGATCCACTTTAGTTACAGGTCTAACTTCTCCTGCCAATCCAATTTCAGCAGCAAAACACATCGATTTATCTATGGAGATATCAATATTTGAAGATAATACAGCAGCAACAACTGCTAAATCTATTGCTGGATCATCCACTTTTATTCCACCAGTAATATTTAGAAATACATCTTTCGCTCCTAATCGAAATCCAGCTCTCTTTTCAAGCACAGCAAGTAGCATATTAAGCCTTTTAATATTATAGCCAGTTGAAGATCTTTGTGGAGTTCCATATACAGCAGAACTGACCAATGCCTGCACTTCTATCATTAAGGGTCTTGCGCCTTCTAGTGTTGCTGAAATCGCAGTTCCACTTAATGATTCGTCTTTTTGAGAAATTAATATTTCTGAAGGGTTATCTACTTCTCTTAACCCAATATTTTGCATTTCATAGATCCCTAATTCTGCAGTAGAACCAAAACGATTTTTTTGAGCTCTAATGATTCGGTAGATATGGTTTCGATCACCTTCGAATTGTAGTACCGTATCTACCATATGCTCCAAAACCTTGGGGCCAGCAATAGCACCATCTTTGGTGATATGACCCACTAATAAGACTGGTGTATGGGTTTTTTTCGCAAACTGAATGAGCTCTGAAGTACATCTGTCTCTTATACACATC
>OJCA01000262.1_pt1 | contig 11308 bp, 8 predicted proteins | sample 1591551 | NCBI WGS metagenome assembly OJCA01 (sample SAMN05416738, study PRJEB24817) | seawater metagenome | isolation source: Sea water | place: Canada:Atlantic | collected 2013-07 | reverse complement strand
GTCTCGTGGGCTCGGAGATGTGTATAAGAGACAGAGATAAAGGGAATGAAGCATTATTAAAAGAATCTTTAGAGCTTTGGCAAAAGCAAGTTCCCAATGCAGAGATATTTGCAATTTCTGCTCTTGAAGATTTTGGGGTTCAAGAAGTGTTTAAACGCATCATTGATGTACTTCCAGAGTCTCCAGCCTTTTATCCAAAAGATCAATTAACAGATAAACCAGAGCGTTTTTTTGTGAATGAAATCATTCGTGAAAAAATCTTAATGCATTATAAAAAAGAAATACCTTATTCAGTAGAAATTGATACCGAAGAGTTTTTTGAAGAAGAAAATATCATTCGCATGCGAAGTGTTATTATGGTAGAGCGCGAAACACAAAAAGGTATCATTATTGGACATAAAGGATCTGCATTAAAAAGAGTAGGTGTAGAGGCGAGAAAAGATTTAGAAAAATTCTTTGGTAAGCAAGTCCATATGGAACTCTACGTAAAAGTAAATAAAAATTGGCGAAGTAACGACCGTCAATTAAAACGTTTTGGCTATAATCAGTAACTATTTACCATCAGCTTAAAGACCAACAGTTACAAAAAAGTCAATTATAGCAAAATAAAAAAACTTAAACCATTCCAAACAGAAGGTTTTGCTCTAAATAATTTCTTTAATTCGCTTTTTGTAATATCTAATTCATCAATCTCAAGGTATCATTGTGGAGACTAAAAATGTTGCTCTTTATTTGGGAACCGAATAAAAACATGATGATCAATTCTTGAATATACAACGTGTTTTTGTAACTCTTTAGTGTTTTCGGTAGTTTTTAAGGCATCTTTGTTCTTTTTAGTAACCTCAATTTTAAATTTTGTTCTTTGTATTAGTTCATTTTCTAGACTCGTATGCAACGAAATTGGATTGTGATTTAGAGTTTTTTCTTCAAATAGTAAAGCTTACCTTTGCAGCCAATAAAAAAGATATGAGTATAGTAGCCATTGTAGGAAGACCAAACGTAGGGAAATCTACTTTATTTAATAGATTAATTCAACGTAGAGAAGCAATTGTAGATGCTGTTAGCGGTGTTACCAGAGATCGTCATTATGGGAAAAGTGATTGGAATGGAAAAGTTTTTTCATTAATAGATACCGGAGGATATGTTGTTGGAAGTGATGATGTATTTGAATCGGAAATTGATAAGCAAGTTGAACTAGCTATTGATGAAGCCGATGCTATTATATTTATGACGGATGTTGTTTCTGGAGTTACTGGGATGGATGAAGACGTTACAAAGCTTTTACGAAAATGCGCCAAACCTGTTTTTTTAGTAGTTAATAAAGTAGATAGTGCCAAACGAACCAATGACGCTGTTGAGTTTTATTCGCTAGGATATGAAAAATACTACATCATGTCTAGTATTAACGGTAGTGGTACTGGAGAATTATTGGATGATTTAATAAAGGTACTTCCTGAAGAAGAAGAAGTTGAAGAAGAAAGTGAATTACCTCGTTTTGCAGTTGTTGGGAGGCCTAATGCTGGAAAATCTTCCTTTATTAATGCTTTAATTGGACAGAATAGATACATTGTAACTGATATTGCTGGTACTACGAGAGATAGCATGGATACGCATTATAATAGATTTGGTTTTGAATTTAATTTAGTAGATACTGCCGGGATTCGAAGAAAAAGTAAAGTTAAAGAAGATTTAGAATTTTACTCTGTCATGAGAAGTGTTCGAGCAATTGAACATTGTGATGTTGCAATTGTTGTGCTGGATGCTACAAGAGGGTTTGACGGTCAGGTTCAAAAAATATTTTGGTTGGCTCAAAAAAATAATAAAGGAGTTGTTATTTTAGTGAACAAATGGGATTTAGTTGAAAAAGATCACAAAAGTGTAAAAGAATTTGAAAAATTAATTCGATTGCAATGTGAGCCTTTTACTGATGTGCCAATAGTTTTTATTTCGGTACTTACAAAACAACGTATTTTTAAAGCAATTGAAACTGCTGTTGAAGTATTTAAAAATAGAAGTAAAAAAATTAAAACCAGTGAACTTAATGAACTAATGCTTCCTATCATTGAGGCGTATTCCCCACCTGCATATAAAGGAAAATATGTGAAGATTAAGTATTGTATGCAGTTGCCAATTCCGTATCCAAGTTTTGCGTTTTTTGCTAATTTACCGCAATATGTAAAGGATCCTTATAAGCGATTTCTCGAAAATAAATTACGTGAGAAATTCGATTTTCATGGAGTTCCGATTACCGTTTATTTAAGAAAGAAATAGAAAAAATTATAAGTGATTTTTAATTTTAAGTAGTTCAGTTTTTACAGTTTCTAATTTTCTAATAATTTCAAAATTACTTATTGTTTTGTATTTATTTTCTTTAAGATGGGTTTTTGCACCTTCCAGCGTAAAACCACGTTCCTTAACTAGGTGGTAAATAAGTTCTAAATTCTTAATGTCTTCAGGTGTGAATTTTCGGTCACCTTTTGCATTTTTTTTAGGCTTGATGATATCAAATTCTTTTTCCCAAAAACGAATTAAAGAGTTATTTACAGAAAAAGCTTTAGCAACCTCTCCAATTCCATAATATCTTTTTTCAGGTAATTCTATTTTCATTTAGTCCAATGATTGATTTTCTTGTCCTGCAACTTTTAATAATTCAGCAAATTCTTCAGGACTAAGGTCTCCGTAATAGAAATTAATAGGATTTAAATTTTTCTTATCTTTAAATATTTCATAATGTAAGTGTGGGGCTTGTGACCTACCAGTACTACCTACAAAACCAATTAAATCTCCACGTTTTACTTTTTGTCCTTTTTTAACAGCATACTTGTAAAGGTGTGCATATAAACTAACATATCCAAATCCGTGATCAATTCTAACGTGACGGCCATATCCAGATGAACGGCTATCAGCCCTCTTTACAACGCCATTACCTGTTGCGTAAATTGGAGTCCCTCTTGGAGCTGTAAAATCCATTCCTTTGTGGAATTTTCTCGCTTTTGTAAATGGATCTGATCGATATCCATAACCAGAAGCCATGCGCGTTAAATCTTCATTTTTTACGGGTTGTATTGTAGGAATGGCTTTTAATAATTTTTCTTTTTCTTCAGCAAGTATTGCTATCTCATCTAAAGATTTAGATTGCACCACAATTTGTTTAGTTAGAATATCTATTTTTTTACTAGTACTTATAATTAAATTTGAATTATCGAATCCTTCTAAATTTTTATAGCGATTAACTCCTCCAAAACCTGCTTTTCTTTGTTCTTCAGAAATTGGATTTGCTTCAAAATAAACCCTGTAAATTGCATTATCTCGTTCCTCAATTTCAGATAAAACTCTTTGAGCTTGCCCCATCTTTTTATTTAATAGCTCAAATTGTAAGTCCATATTAACAAGCTCTCGTTTTAAAACTTTTTCTTTTGGAGTTTCAATATATGGGATGTTTAAATAGATGATAAGTAGCAGAAAACCACTTAATAGCATGCCTAATAAACTAAGTACAAAAATTTTAATTTTTCTACCTTTTTTATATGCTATTTTTCGATATGATAAGGTATCACTATCATAGTAATATTTTACTTTAGCCATACGTTAAAAAATCTTATTTTTGCTCATTAGGGATAATGGTTATAATCAAAAACGATACGCAAATATAGAAATTGTGTAAGAAATCCCCTAATTAGGCTTATTATTAAATAATTAACTTATGACTTCAAAGGAAATACGTTCCAGATATTTAGATTTTTTTAAATCAAAATCACATGCAATAGTGTCGTCAGCACCTATGGTAATTAAAGATGATCCAACTTTAATGTTTACCAATGCTGGTATGAATCAGTTTAAAGAATATTTTTTAGGTCATAAAACTGTACAGCATAAAAGAGTAGCAGATACCCAAAAATGCCTTCGTGTAAGCGGAAAACATAACGATTTAGAAGAAGTTGGTATGGATACCTATCATCATACGATGTTCGAAATGTTAGGAAATTGGAGTTTTGGAGATTATTTTAAAAAAGAAGCTATCGAATGGGCTTGGGAATTTTTAACCAAAGAGATGAAAATTGATAAGGATTCTTTATATGTAACCATATTTGAAGGAGATCAATCTGAAGGATTAGATAGAGATACAGAAGCTTATGATTTATGGAAAAATTTATTACCTGAAGAAAGGATTATAAACGGTAATAAAAAAGATAATTTTTGGGAAATGGGAGCGCAAGGTCCTTGTGGGCCTTGTAGTGAAATTCATGTAGATATTAGACCCAAAGCAGATAGAGAAAAAGTTAGTGGATTGGATTTAGTAAACAAAGACCATCCTCAAGTTGTAGAACTATGGAATTTGGTTTTTATGCAATTTAACCGAAAAGCAAATGGAAGTTTGGAAGACCTTCCTGCTTTGCATGTAGATACAGGAATGGGCTTTGAACGCCTTTGCATGGTCATGCAAAAAACACAAAGCAATTACGATACCGATGTTTTTAAACCTTTAATGCAAGAGATTGAAACCATCACTAACAATGAATATGGTAAAGATGAAAAAGTAGCTATTGCTATTCGTGTCATTGCCGATCATGTTAGAGCGGTGGCATTCTCAATTGCTGACGGACAAATACCTAGTAATACAGGATCAGGATATGTAATTAGAAGAATTTTACGAAGAGCTGTTCGTTATGGGTTTACTTTTTTAGGAACTAAAAAACCATTTATGTACCAGTTAGTCGATACCTTAACTAAACAAATGGGAACTGCTTTTCCGGAGTTAGTAAGAGAAAATAAATTAATTTCAATTGTAATTAAAGAAGAAGAACATTCGTTTTTAAGAACCTTAGATCAAGGTTTAGTATTATTAGAAAATGTTATTCAGAATGCAGATTCTAGCATAATTTCAGGTAAAAAAGCATTTGAAATGTATGACACTTTTGGATTCCCTAAAGATTTAACGGCTTTGATTTTAAGAGAACGAGGACTAGACTTAAACGAAGCTGAATTTGAAACAGAACTTCAAAATCAAAAAGAACGCTCTAGAGCGGCCACCAAAGTAGAAACAGGAGATTGGACTGTATTAATGGAAGATGATGTTCAGGAATTTATTGGCTATGATTATTTAGAGACAAAAGTAAAGATTGCTCGTTATAGAAAAACAAAAACAAAAAAGCATGGCGAGTTTTACCAAGTAGTTTTCAATTTAACACCATTCTATCCAGAAGGTGGTGGACAAGATGGTGATAAAGGATATTTAGAATCTTCACATGGAGATTTGGTTTATATTGTAGATACTAAAAAAGAAAACAACTTAGTTATTCATTATATCAAGAACCTTCCAAAAGATGTACATGATACTTTTAAAGCAGTTGTTGATAAGAAAATCAGGTCGTATACAGAAGCAAATCATAGTGCGACTCATCTATTACATCAAGCGTTGCGAACTGTTTTAGGGACGCATGTGACTCAAAAAGGATCTATGGTTCACAGTCGTGGATTGCGATTTGATTTTTCACATTTTAGTAAAGTAACGACAGAGGAATTAATTCAAGTAGAAAATTTTGTAAACGCTCGCATTAGAGAAGGATTAAGTTTAAAAGAAAAAAGGAATATTCCGCTACAAATCGCATTGGACGAGGGTGCAATTGCGCTTTTTGGAGAAAAGTATGGCGATACAGTTCGCACTATAAAATTTGGTAGTTCTGTAGAGCTTTGTGGAGGAACCCATGTGGAAAACACAAAAGATATTTGGCATTTTATTCTTCTTCATGAAGGAGCTGTAGCTTCAGGGATAAGGAGGATTGAGGCCATTACTGGAGAATTTGCAAAAGATTTCTTTATTTCCAACTCCAATAATTTTAAAGAAGTAAAAAAAGTTCTTCAAAATACAAAAGACCCAGTAAAAAGCATTACTACAATTCAAGAAGAAAATTCAGATTTAAAAAAGCAGATTCAAACTCTTTTAAAAGAAAAAGGTAAAAATTTAAAGACAGATCTTAAAAATGAGATTTCAGAAATGAATGGGATTAACTTTTTAGCAAAGCAAGTGGATTTGGATGCCAATGGTATTAAAGATATTTCATTTGAATTAGGAGGAGAAATCGATAATTTATTTCTTTTGTTAGGAACCAATCAAAATGGAAAAGCATTGCTCTCTTGCTATATTTCTAAAAATTTGGTGGCTTCTAAAGATTTGGATGCAGGAAAAATTATTAGGGAATTGGGTACATATATTCAAGGCGGCGGCGGAGGCCAACCTTTCTTTGCAACAGCAGGAGGGAAGAATCCAGATGGATTAAGCGAAGCGTTAAGTAAAGGAAAAGATTATATTTTTTAAATGCAGTTAACGTTTAGCTTTTGTGGTAAAACAGATGAAACTTCAAACTAAAATACCGATAGCCTCAAAACAACCTAAGATCGACTATGATTCTAAAATAGTTTTATTAGGATCTTGTTTTGTAGAAAATATTGGAGATAAGTTGAGTTATGCTAAGTTTCAAACATTACAAAATCCCTTTGGTATTTTGTTTCATCCAAAAGCAATTGAGAATATTATAGAAAGAGCACTGCAAGATAATTCGTTTACTGAGGAAGATGTTTTTTTTAAAAATGAACGGTGGTATTGTTTTGAGATGCATTCTTCCATAAATGCAATTAATAAAAAAGATTTTCTAGCATTGATAAATAGGAAGTTAGCGGAATTAAAAGCATATTTATTAAATTCAACCCATATACTTTTAACCTTTGGAACAGCTTGGGTATATCGATTTATAAAATCTCAAAAGCTCGTAGCGAACTGCTTTAAAATACCACAAAAGGAATTTAAAAAAGAATTGCTTAGTGTTAGTGATATTAATAGTTCGCTATCAAATGTAATTTCATTAATAAAAGAAAGCAACCCGAAAGCTTCCATCATTACAACTGTATCTCCGATAAGACATTTAAAAGATGGCTTTGTTGATAATAATTTAAGCAAGGCCCATTTGATAACTGCCATTCACCAAGTTTTATCCAGTGAATCACTTTTAAAAACTCTTTTTTACTTTCCTTCCTATGAGATAATGATGGATGAATTACGAGATTATCGTTTCTATAAAGAAGATATGATTCATCCCAATAATACTGCTGTTAACATAATTTGGGAAGCCTTTAATAAAGCCTGGATTTCTTCCGAAACAGTGCCGCTTCAAAAAGCTATTTTAGCAATTCAATCAAGTTTGGAACACAAACCATTTAATCCCAATAGTGAAGATCACCTTTTATTTATAAGGGATTTAGAGACTAAGATTAGTTTAATTAAAAAAGATGTTCCACATATAAAATTTTAAGCAAATATCTTTTTTTGCTATAAAATGTTGATTTCAAAACTTCCTATATCCTATTATTTGTTTTCTAATAAATTATCTTTTTTCGAATTAAATAAACTAAAATATTCAGTTGTTAAGTTGCTGTTTTTATAAATTCAAATAAGACTTCAAAAACATGAAAAAAGTCTGTATCCCTTTATATTTAATGTTTTTTGATAAAAAATATAAATAATGGATGTTTTATTAAAAATTTAAATTTTATCCCCACAGTAAATAAATAGTATTATTGCCTTCATTCAATAATTAGTTCCCCTGCTCATTAATGCTCTTAAAGAGTAAAACAATAAAATAGCTAAGCAACAAACAGAAATAGATACGTACAGAAAAGAAGTATCTGAATTAAAAAAAATGTTTAATCAACTTATTACCAAACAAGAATAATATAACTATTTACTATGAAAAAAATATTTACACTTTTAGCAGTAACTATTGCATTTACAGTCAGTGCACAAGTAGGATATGTACAGACAAATAATACCGGGTCAACAAGTGCTTCAGCAATTGGATATTATACAATAGCAAGTGGTGACGGTACACTTGCAACGGGGAGAGACAGTAAAGCCATTGGAGATTGGTCTACAGCAATGGGGTATTTATCAGAGTCAAATGGAAATAATTCTATTGCAATGGGGAATCGTAGCAAGGCAAACGGATATACATCTTTAGTAATGGGATATCAGGTATTTGCAAATGGAGATTATTCTACAGCAATGGGACAATTCTCAGAAGCAAATGGAGAACTTGCCACTGCAATGGGAAAATCATCAAAAGCAAATGATTACTCCTCATTAGTAATTGGTTATTACAATTTAAGTGGCAATACGGTTACTGGTAGTGCAACTCAGGCAAATCCTGCAAATACTGCTTTTGTAATTGGAAATGGAACTTATTCTAATAGATCAGATGCTTTTAAAGTAATGGCTAATGGAGACACTACAGTAAGTAATGACCTAACAGTAGGTGGTGATATCGTAGTGTCATCTGACGCGAGGCTTAAAGCAAATATTGTATCGCTAGGGTCTACGCTTGCCAAACTATTACTTATTGATGGAAAGACCTACACAATGAAAAAGGACGGCAAACAAAAAATAGGCGTATTGGCACAAGATATTCAAAAAGTATTTCCAGAACTCGTTACAACAGACGATAAAGACATGTTGGCGGTAAACTATCAAGGGCTTGTACCCGTGCTTATTAATGCACTTAAAGAGCAAGAGGGTAAAATATGTAAGCAACAATCAGAAATAGACGAACTAAAAGTAATAGTGAAGCAATTCATGTCTTCTAAAAATTAATTATGAAAAAATTAATATTATTACTATGTTTTGTATCCTTTTTAGCAAAAGCTCAAGACATCACAGTTGCTTCAGGTAAAAGTTTTACGATTGAAAAAACTGGTTCTGTAACCATGAGTGGAAATTTCTCAAACTCTGGAACCTTTATATTAAAATCAGAGTCTGATGAGTTTTCTTCAATCATAATCGATGGTACCGTTTCTGGAAATATTAGCTACAATCGGTATGTTAATTCGGTAGGTACCAATGGGTGGGATTTAATTGGTTCACCTGTGGAAGGACAATCTATTAGCTCTTTTGCTTCTGCTAATGTTTCAACCTTAGCTACTAATGGTGATCAGTTTGCAATAGGGACCTATGACAATGAAACGAATACATGGACCAACTACACTACTTCTACTATTGGAAATGCAGGTAATTTTGATATTGGTAAGGGCCAACAAATGGCTACTATAAGTGGTGGAACAGGTATTTTAAAATTCACTGGAACTCCTGCTTCTACTTTACAAACGCAGGTTATTATAGATAATAATGCTGCTAACTCAGGCGCAGGCGCACGATGGAATTTAATAGCCAATCCTTTTCCTTCTTATTTGCAAGGAAATACCAATGCGCACTCAACTAATAACTTTTTAACAGTAAATAGTGATAAGCTTAACGATTCGTATGAAGCAATCTATGGTTATGATGCAGATGGTACAGGATATACAGTTTATAATAATTCTAGCGCTGCATTATTTCTTGCTCCAGGGCAAGGATTTATGGTAGCATCTGATAATACAAGCTCTGATACCGTTTCCTTTACAACAGCTATGAGAACTGTTGTTGGCGCAGATGATTTTATTACAGGTATTAACCCAAGCTCTTTTGAGCTTATTCTTAAATTGTATGAGGGAAATACGGAGATAGACTATACGAGATTTTATTTTGAAGATGGACTTACTCTTGGTTTAGATCCTGGCTATGATGCTGGTCATTTTAATCAAAGTGCATCTTTAATGTCAAGATTAGTAGCGGAAGATCAAGGAGTTGGATTTGCTGTTAATGCAATGGGAATAGCGAGTTTAGATGATGTAATAGTTCCTCTTGTAATAAATAGAGCAGCTGGAGTCGACTTTAGAATAAGCATCGATACTTTTGGTCTTTCTGCAGGTACCAATGTTTATCTAGAAGACAATCAAAATGATACAATGACTCTTTTAAATGAACAAGACTTTGAATTAACACCAGCGAATAACTTAAGTGGAGCAGGTAGGTTCTTTATTCACTTTATTGAAGCTAGTTTATCCATCGAAGATGAAGTAACAAGCAATCTTTTAAATGTATACAAGTTAAATGCGCATAACTTTATTACAATAGAAGGGTTGGTGAATCAGTCGAGTCAGACAAATTTAAGATTGTATGATTTTCTTGGTAAAGAACTTATATCTAAAACTTTTTTAAACAATATAAATACACAGACAATTTCTACACAGGGATTAACTTCAGGTATTTATGTTATTAAATTAGAATCAGAAAATAACGTAATAACTAAAAAACTTTTTATAAAGTAATTAGCGATGAAGAAAGAGACTAAAGATCACGAAGAAGAAGTACCTACTGGAATTACTAGAAAGGATGCAATATTGAAAATGGGAAAGTATGCAGCCCTTACAGCAATGGGAACTTTTATGATTCTAAATCCACAAAAGGCACAGGCTACATCTGCTAGTCCAAGCCTTGATGGTGGTGGTGGCTCTGGTGGTGGTGGCGATGATGGAGGATCAGATAATCCGCCAAACCCTCCTGGTTGGGATTAGTAAAACAACTTTTTAATGATTTGTGTTGAAGAAAAACTTCTAGTTAATGTACTTTATAGACCAGCGTCTGAAATCTTAAATGGTATTGATATACATGATATCAATTTTGAAAATTTAATAAAATTAGCCAGCGGTCATTTAATGCTGCCTGCTCTTTTTTTTAATATTGATAAAAAGAAGGTGTCCTACTTATTTCCTGAGGATTTTATAGCATACATTAAAAACATCCATGCTATTAACAAAGCTAGAAATACCCTTTTATTAGCGGAGGCAAAAGAGCTGTCAGAACTACTATATAAAAATAATATCAATCATATTTTTTTAAAGGGAACGGCGCTTTTACTCGCTAATGTTTTTGAAGATATTGGAGAGCGAATGATTACTGACATCGACTTTATCATTCAGCACAAGGATGAAGAAAAAATTATAAAGGTTTTAGATAATGGTTATCAAATTAGTTCACTTAGGCTTTTTAAGCCTACACACCTTCCAAGGCAAGTGTATAAAACAATCGCTATAGAACCTCATTTAGAATTGTTAGAACCCAGAAACAGATGGGTTTTTAATTCAAAAAGGCTAATAAATGATTTTAAAGAGGAAACCAATAAGTTTAAAACACCCAGTAAACCTTTTTTATTTGATCATTGCATCTATGCTTTGCAAATAAGAGACAGAGGCTTCTTTATTCCATATCATGGTCATCGAAGTATATACGATATTTATAAGCTCGATTGCAAAAATAGTCTAAGGATCAAAAACATTAAAAAAGACATCTTTATCAAACACTTTTTTTTAACCATAGCTAAATTTAAAATATTTGACATAGCTATAACTCCTACCTCTGTCTCTTATACACATCTCCGAGCCC
>OJCA01000261.1_pt1 | contig 11350 bp, 2 predicted proteins | sample 1591551 | NCBI WGS metagenome assembly OJCA01 (sample SAMN05416738, study PRJEB24817) | seawater metagenome | isolation source: Sea water | place: Canada:Atlantic | collected 2013-07 | reverse complement strand
GGCCGACAAGGTGGTCTTCGTGAACGGAGTAGAGACTGCGCGTGGTGGTGGTAGCCCGATGAGTGGGCATGCCTTTCCTGTGATCATCGGCGGTCATGGCCGTGATGCTGCTGATCCTGCCGGACAGAGCTTCAATGGAGCGATTGACGAGGTTCGCATGTATGCCTCGGTGCTTAGCGCTGCAGAGATCGGCGCTTTTGGAACGGCGGCTGTTCCAGAGCCTACCTCTCTCGGTCTTCTCAGTCTTGCCGGCTTGGCTCTTCTTCGCCGCCGTCGCTAGTCGACCCGGAGAAGTATTGATAAAAGCGAAATTTACAAGACCGATCCTCTCTGAGAGGATCGGTCTTCTGCTATCAACGTTTGTGACGTTTCTTGACCATGCGCCTGCTTATAACAATACCATCGTTTTCTTTCTTGTTGGTTCTTTTTCCGTCTTGTTCGGATCCTGAGGCAGAGACCAAAAATGATCCGGCGGATTCTGGGGATGCGATGGAATTCATTCAGGGATCGGTTTCCTTTCGTGAGCTGAATTCATCTTCGACGAGGGGAGAAGGGGAAACGCTTTTTCAGAGCCTGCCGGTGGCTGAGACGGGGATTGATTTCGTAAACTCGATCGTGAAGGACCATCCGATGCGCTACCTTTATGCCACCGAAAAGGTTTGCGGGGGTGTCGCGGTAGGTGATTTGGATGGGAACGGGATGCCGGATCTTTTTTTTACGAGCGGGCCGAACAAGAACCGGATTTTCCTGCAAACCAGCACGCTAAAATTTACCGATCATAGCGCACTTGCGGGAGTTGATGGGGGAGGTGTTTGGAGTGCGGGTGCTGCGATGATCGACATCGAAGGAGATGGTGACCTGGACATCTACGTGGCCAACTATGCCGCCCCCAACCAGCTCTTTATCAATCGAGGTGACGCGACCTTTGACGAGAAGGCCGAGGCATTTGGTCTGGCCCATCTCAGCGCGAGTCACATGCCGACATTCTGTGACTATGACCGTGATGGGGACCTCGATCTCTATCTCCTGACCAATCGCTTCCACCCTCCCAAGGGGCAGCCAAAATCCGAGGATGTTTTGCGGTTCAAAGTTGAGGGTGGAGTCGGCAAGATCAGTTTTTCCGATCCTACGCTTGGAAACTATTTTCGCCCGTATCAGGCGGGGAAGGAAGTAAATGGACGTCCCATTTTTAAGATTCAAAAAGTGGGCCAGCCGGATGTCCTGTTCCGCAACGATGGTGGGAAGTTTACCGATGTGAGCCGGGAAGCTGGAATCTACGGGGTCGGCTTTGGGCTCTCGGCAACCTGGTGGGACTACAATTCGGATGGTTGGACGGATTTGTGGATCGGTAACGACTTTGATGATCCCGACCGAGTTTATCGAAATAATGGTGATGGGACATTTACCGATGTGGTCAAAGAGGTGACGCCTCATACTTCCTGGTTTTCCATGGGGGCGGATTTTGCAGATTTGAACGGGGACAATCTTCCCGACTTCCTAATCGCCGATATGTCGGGCACCAACCATTTTAAACAGAAGGCCAATATGGGTTCAATGGGGGCCAAGGCGGAGTTTCTGCGCACCGCAAATCCCCAGCAGTATATGCGGAATGCCCTTTTTTTGGGAACCGGGGGAGAGCGTTTAATGGAGGCCGCCCACATGACGGGTTTGGCCAATTCGGACTGGACGTGGAATGTTAAGTTAAGCGACTTGGATTGCGACGGATTGCCCGATGTTTTTATGACAAACGGGATGTCGAAGAACTTCAATGAGTCCGACAATGCCGCCGTCCTGGTGAAGGCCGGGGAAACCGAGTGGGACCGCCATGTTCGTGCGGGGACCGAGGAATTGCGGGAACAGAATTTGGCATTCCGCAACGAGGGCGACCTTCAGTTTAAGAATGTCAGTCAGGAGTGGGGACTCGATCACGTGGGAATGAGTTTTGGGACTGTGCATGCTGATCTGGATCGCGATGGAGATCTGGATTTGGTCGTTTGCAATCTGGGGGAGCCTGTCACCGTTTATCGTAATAACGCCCAAGCGGGGAATCGTCTGCTAATTGCTTTGCGGGGATCCGGCGAGAATACCTTTGGAATTGGAGCCTCGGTCACGCTTGAGCTGACGGATGGAAGCATCCAGATCCGCCAGTTGGTTCCGGTGCGGGGCTACCTCGCCTCGAATGAGCCCCTCGTGCACTTTGGGCTTGGAGAAGAAGAGCCGAAGAGCCTCATGATAGAATGGGCCGATGGCGATCGTCAGGAAATCACGGGGGTCAAAGCAAACCGTTTCTATACCATTTCCCAGTCGGATGAGGGCGCTCAGCCGGATCCAGGTGATTCGAAGAAGCCGGCCCCCATGTTTGTGGAATCGAGCGCCCTTGAAGGAGCGATCCATCAGGAGAATAAATTCGATGATTTTTCAAAGCAGCCGCTTTTACCCAATCAGATGTCGCGTCTTGGGCCCGGGCAGGCTTGGGGGGATATCGACAGCGATGGCGACGACGATTTTTGGCTTGGAGGCGCCGCCGGTTCTCCTGGAAGGATTTGGATCAATGAAGGAAATGGTGTCTTCAAGGTTCAGGTCTGTGCGGCGTTGCAAGACGATGCCGGGCATGAAGATATGGGAGGCCTTTGGTTTGATGCCGATGGGAATGGTTTCAGTGATCTCTACGTGGTGAGTGGGGGCTATGAGTTCGAGCGCGGTGACCCGGAGCTGGGTGACCGACTTTACTTGAATGATGGAAGTTCATTGAGGAGAGCACCTGATGGGACCACCCCGGATTTAAAGGTCAGTGGTGGTGTGGTCGTTGGTGCTGATTTTGATCGCGACGGTGATGTTGATTTGTTTGTTGGAGGGCGGCAAATTCCCGGAGCATATCCGGAGGCTGCCACGAGTTCTCTGCTTTTCAATGAGGGTGGAAAATTTACGGAGGCGGATCTTAAAGTGACGGGTTTGATCACTTCAGCTCTCTGGTCTGACATCAATGGAGACGGCTGGGTCGACCTTCTCCTGACAGAGGAGTGGGGAGCGATCCGGGTTTTTCAGAACCTAGAAGGTGAGCTCACGGACGTGACTGAGAGCAGCGGAACGGCGACTTTGACGGGATGGTGGAATGGCATCGCAGGTGGGGACTTTGATGGTGATGGAGATGTCGACTATGTTGCGACCAACTTTGGTCTCAATACCAAGTATCACGCTTCTCGGGAGCGTCCCGTGTTGCTCTACTATGGAGACTTTGAAAATCGGGGACGCAAGAGAATCGTGGAAGCGGAGTTTGAGAATGATGTTCTCTATCCAGGACGCGGGCGGAGCTGTTCGAGCAATGCCATGCCTCATTTGAAGAAGATTTTCACTAGCTTTAAACAGTTTGCGGGGTCTTCGCTCACTGACATTTACCAACCCGAGAAATTGAAGGATTCGATGAAGCTTGTGGCGACTTCTTTTGAGACTGGAATTTTCATGAATGAGACGCCTTCCGGTGGTTCTCCGAAGTTTGTTTTCAAAGCGCTTCCGCGGATTGCTCAGATTGCGCCTTCGTTTGGTGTCGTGGTGAGCGATGTGAACCAAGATGGAATCCTTGATATCTATCTTGCGCAGAATTTTCACAGCCCGCAGGTGGAAACAGGACGGATGGCAGGTGGTCTCAGCCAGCTTCTTCTTGGATCCGGAGACTGTAATTTTGAAGCGGTCGCGGTGGCGCGGAGCGGCTTGCTGGTTCCGGGCGATGCGGCAAGTTTGACTCAGGCCGATCTCGATGCCGATGGGGTTCTTGATTTTGTGGTGGCTTGTAACAATGGGCCGGCTTCAGTTTTCAGAAGCAATCAAGCTGCGGGAGCGAATCTCGCGATTCGTCTGAGCGGGGCGAAAGGAAATCCGACGGCAATCGGCTCACGCGTAAGATTGGAATTTGCGTCTGGTAAGGTCGCAACCCATGAAGTTTATGCTGGCGGAGGGTATCTGTCGCAATCGACCCCAGTCGTTCACTTTGTGATTCCAGAAGGGGAAACTGCGGTGAAGATCAATGTCGTTTGGCCGGAGGGGAGCCAAAGCGAACATCAACTTAGCCAAGATCATGGCGCTTTAAAAATCAGCCAGAACTAACTCATTGACGGATTTCTAAGATCAGAGATTCTGTAATTTAACCTAACTACTTTTATGAAACATCGAGTCCTGAAATCAACGTTACTATTTTTAATTGTAACCTTTTCCACTTTTGGAACCTCCCAGGCGGATTTATTGGTTTACTATCAGTTCGATGTTGAAAGCGGGACCGTCGTTGATAACCAGGGAACGCAGGGAAGCGGCGTCTTGGTAGGTGGCGGGAGATATGGCACGGGTAAAGACGTAACATTTGGCAAGGCGTTCTACGGAAACCGCACCGGAGCGAATGATGGCTACATCCAAACTGGCCTCACTGGAACCCAGCTCGGCTTGGGCGGTGGAGACGGTAGTGAAGTCTATACCGCGATGGCCTGGGTTAAGTGGGATGGTGAATCGGGCAGTGTGGACCACATGGTCTTCGGACAAGAAGACGGCCCCGGAAATACAGCCATGCTTCACCATGGGATCCGTGCTGATAGCGAAAGTAACGCCCACTACGGTGGCTGGGGTAATGATCTTGGTGACGCGGGCGTCGTGCCGGTTGGTGAATGGACCCACCTTGCGTTTCAGTTTGATGGGGCCGACAAGGTGGTCTTCGTGAACGGAGTAGAGACTGCGCGTGGTGGTGGTAGCCCGATGAGTGGGCATGCCTTTCCTGTGATCATCGGCGGTCATGGCCGTGATGCTGCTGATCCTGCCGGACAGAGCTTCAATGGAGCGATCGACGAGGTGAAGATTTATGATGAAGTTCTCACGGCGCAACAGATTTTGGAGGCTCTCGATCCTTTTCCCGACACTGGCGAGGACAATGAGAACGGTGGCGCTGGCGATGGCATGGACGACGGTTGGGAGGCGGCGAACGGCCTCGATCCCGCCGTCGATGACTCTGCCGGGAATCCTGATAACGATGGACTCACCAATCTCGAGGAGTGGAACGGCGGTGATAATCCCACCGACCCCATCGATGCCGACAGCGACAACGATGATCTGACCGACGGTGATGAGGTGAACACCCACGGCACGGACCCGAATGACGCGGACTCCGATAACGACGGCCTCAATGACGGAGTCGAAATCGCTGCGAGCACCCTCCCGCTCGATCCCGATACCGACGGTGACGAGATGGGCGACGGGTATGAGGTTGATAGCGGCCACAATCCGCTCCTTGCAGCTGATGCGGCTGAGGATGCAGATAACGATGGATCCTCGAATCTGGAAGAATGCCAGCGTGGCACGGATCCGAACGAGCAGGATACGGATATGGACGGTTTCTTGGACGGAGTCGAAGATGACGGCGGGGCATTCGTCAGTGCGACAATGACGGGAACCGATCCCCTCAATTCCGACACCGACGGCGATGGCCTGCTGGATGGAGTTGAGGACAATGGCGGGACTTTTGTCGATGCCACGCAAACAGGCAGCGACCCGAACAAAGAGGATACCGACGGCGACGGCTTTGCCGACCTTCTGGAAATCGACAACGGGAGTGATCCGAACGACATCGACAGCAGCCCGGGCTCGGACGAACTCACGCTGCTGGCGTATTTTAATTTTGATGGCCAACTGGCGGATCAAGAAGGCAATACACCTGACGCCGTTCTCAACGGAGCGGCCGTCCTAACCACCACGGGCATGGGCTCGACCGGCAGCCCGGGAGACGAGGCACTTGATCTCGGCGCGGACGGCGACGGATCCTTTGCCCAAACACCCGCTGGCACTCATCTCGACCAGGCATTCATCAATAACTCGATGTCTGTTGCTTTTTGGCAGTTCAACACTGGTTTTGGAAACAGTAGCGCCTTTTGGCTTACCTCCCCGGAGGCAGACGGAGGCCAGCGCGGATTCCAGGCACACACTCCTTGGGGGAACGGCACCATTTATTTCGACCAATCAGGTTGCTGTGATGGGCCGGAGCGCCTGACCGTCGCTGGCGCGGCAATTGAAAACGAATGGCAACACTTTGTCTTTCAGCGCGATGAGTTCGGCGAACGGCAAATCTGGATTGATGGATTACTGACCGCGAATGCAGGTGGTGCCGATCCTCTGGATCCGTTTGACGGAATCATCACCATCGGAGGAAACCAAGGCGGGGGCAACAGCTTTGGCGGTCGTATCGACGATTTCGCGATCTTCGCGAATACATTGAGCCCCGAACAGATCATGGAACTCGCCTCAGGAGCGAATCCACCGGATCTAGTCGGCCCTCCAGTGCCCTTCATTATCACGGAGATCAACCACAATGCGGCGACTGGCGCGACGATGATCACGTGGAACTCACGAACGAACAAGACCTACGCGGTCGATATCTCGGACGATCTCATTACATGGGATGAGCTTGATGATGGTGTCGCTAGCGAGGGTGAATCGACTTCCTACAGCGACAACTCCCCGGCAGGAACGTCGCACAAATTCTACCGTGCCCGCGAGATCGAGTAGCAGTGTGATCCGATAGGTCTCGGCTATATTGAGCTGGAAGTTACTGACCGCGACCCTCCGTGCACGAAGGGAAAGTATTCTTCCGCGAAATTGGAGAACGAATAAAAGATCATAAATCAACCTGCAAACGCTGGCGCGGAAGATTCGATTCTTCACGTCAGCGTTTTTTTGGCCGTCTTAAAGTCCGTTGGCCGTCAGGAAGAACACAGGTTTACCAGAATCTTGCCGCGAACCAGTATTTCTTGCTCAAAGAGAAGACGAGATAGCGCAGCGGCGAGAACGCGCGATGATCTCGAAAAAGAATTTTTCTTGAAAGATCCAATTTCTTTCTGGAGCCATGTTCCAGTTTGTATAGGCTGTTAGATTATCCGGTGTTGATAATGCATCGGTGTTTTATGACAGATGCGAGGTATTCCCTGACTTTTCACTGATGGCGGGGAGATGCCGCGCATGAACATACACACGCAAGCACACACAATTAACATATGAAACCAGTAATAGATCCTCATTCTAAATTTATCGCTTCGGGCCTCGCGGTCTTTTCGGCGATGGCGCTCACGGCCTTCAGTCAGCAGCTTCCCGACCCTCTTCTCTATTATTCATTTGATGTGGAAGACGGGGTGAATGTTGAGAATGCCGGAACCCTTCAGACTGCTGGAATGATTTCTGGGGGTGTCACTTACGGAGAAAGTAAGGAGCCATCGTTCGGGACCGCATTCTACGGAAACCGCACTGGAGCCAACGATGCCTATATTCAGACTGGCTTCACTGGAACCGTCCTCGGCTTGGGCGGTGGAGACGGTAGTGAAGTCTATACCGCGATGGCATGGGTTAAGTGGGATGGTGAATCGGGCAGTGTGGACCACATGATCTTCGGACAAGAAGACGGCCCCGGAAACGCAGCCATGCTTCACCATGGGATCCGTGCTGATAGCGAAAGTAATGTCCACTACGGTGGCTGGGGTAATGATCTTGGTGATGCGGGCGTCGTGCCGGTTGGGGAATGGACCCACCTTGCGTTTCAGTTTGATGGCACCGACAAGGTGGTCTACTTGAACGGAGTCGAGACTTCCCGTGGTGCAGGTAGTACCATGGCAGGACACGCTCTCCCGGTGATCGTCGGTGGTCACGGACGTGACGCTGCCGATCCTGCCGGGCAGAGCTTCAACGGCCTCATCGACGAGGTTAAGATCTACGATCGCGTTCTCACCTCCGAAGAACTCCAACTGGCGCTGTCCCCTGTGCCCATCGGACCGAAGATCGTTTCCTTTTCTCCGAATGCTCAAATCATACCCACCGGTTCGCCATTGACCTTATCATGGAATATCGACAGCGAGCTCACGTCACTCACCATCGAGCCAGACATCGGCGATGTTTTGGGAGTCACTAACAATGGGGTAGGACAAATCACCCTCAATCCTGGACCGCTTTCCAACACGACCTATACCCTCACGGCAATTAATACTGACGGAATCAATACCGCTGAAATCGCTCTCAGCGTAAGCGAGCTTCCGATCATGGAATTCTTTAATTCCGATCAGATTATCGTCGCACCAGACACGCCTATCCAACTCAACTGGAAGGTCATCAATGCCGACAGCCTCAGCCTAAACGGAACTGATATCACTGGTACTTCTTCAATCAATCTTGCACCGTCAGAGACGACAACATGGATTCTTTTTGCCACTAATTCCAAGGGGACAAAGACCAGCGAAATTACTGTCACTGTGGTTATCCCCGGCGAACCTGCGATCTCCGAAGTCAGCACCTCCAATAGCTCGTTAATCGATGACGAAGATGGCGACAGTTCAGATTGGATTGAAATCTATAACCCCAGTGGCACAGCCGCCATCCTTAACGGGTACTATCTCACAGATGACCCGAAAGACCTTCGCAAATGGCGTATCCCCAATATGGTACTCCCTTCGGGTGAGCTTCTCATCATATTTGCCTCTGATAAAAATCGGGCTGTCGCAGGCGCCGAACTACACACCAATTTCAGTCTAAGTTCCAATGGCGAATATCTCGCTCTTTCCAAGGAGGACGGAGCAGACACTCTCATTCTCTCTGAATTCAATCCACTTGCGGCCCAGTCCAACAACACCTCGTGGGGTGTCTTTCCCGACGGCTTGACTCAGGGATATTTCACCTCACCGACACCAGGATTGGCTAACAACGCTGGCTTTGTTGGTTTCGTGCGCGATACAAAGTTTTCCTCAAAGCGCGGATTCTACGATGCCCCATTCGAGGTCACTATTAGCAGTAATACCGATGGAGCTAAAATTCGTTACACCACCGACGGAAGCACCCCCACCACCGGCAGAGGAAACCTCTACACCGACCCCATAAGCATCAGCGCAACTACCACCTTGCGAGCCATCGCCTACAAGACGGGATACGTTTCCACGAACGTTGACACTCACACCTACATCTTCCCTGAAGACGTCGTTAACCAAGCCCGTATGCGCGACTCGGTCACCCAATCAGAAACTTTCGGGCCGCAAATGATTGATTCCCTAAAATCAGTACCCACGGTGTCAATCGTCACCGAAAATCCCAGTTCTTTTCAGAATGAAGGCGGAGCCGTCATCCGCAGTGAGTCACCCGCATCCGTAGAGATGATCTTCCCTGACGGCACACCCGGCTTTCAAGAAAACGGGGGATTAAAGCATTTCGGTGGATACTACACGAACTTTCCAAAAAAGAGCATCCGCATCGGCTTCCGCTCGAAATACGGCGCCACCAAGATCAACTACCCACTTTTTGAGGGTTTTGATTACAAACACTACCCGCCCACCGACCGCTTTGACGTGATGGACCTCCGCAGCGGTTCCCATGACATGGTTAACCGCGGTGCTTACATGTCCAACCGTTTCACTGATGACTCTATGTTAGACATGGGTAACCTTGCTCCTCACGGGCGCTTCGTGCACGTCTACCTCAACGGTATCTACTGGGGGCAATACCACCTGCGCGAGCGCTGGAATGCCGACATGGCCTCAAGCTATTTCGGCGGCCCCAAGGCGGACTATGACGTGGTCAACCTCAACGACAACTTCCGCGCCGATGAGAAAGTTTATGACGGCACCGGCGTTTTCTGGAACGAGGCGAAGGCACTTGCATCAGGCTCTAACCCTTGGGAAAAAAACGACAACAACATTGATGTCGCTAACCTCATCGACTTCATGCTTCTGTGGGTAAGCGGCAATTCGGAAAGCGAGGTCAGGCTGCTCGGCTCCAAGGCCCAGGGACAACCCTTCCGCTTCCAGATGAAGGACGCTGATGGATACCTGCGCAATCCCGGGCACTCCGCAAACGATGCAGGACCTTTGAGTCTGATGTCACGCCTGCGTAGCGGCAACACGGATTTCGCCATGTTGCTCGCAGATCGAATCCACAAACACTACTTCAATGATGGGGCAATGACGCCAGCGAAAAATATCGAACGCTTGCAGAAGCGAGTCGATGAGGCACGGCCGGGCTTCATTGCCGAGTCCGCACGCTGGGGGAACCGCTTCCGTGAATACCAGAACTGGCTGAACTACCAGAACAACCTGGTCAGTAACCACTTCCCGGGCCTCGCTCAAACCATGGTTGGACGCTTCAAATCTGCCGGAATGTATCCAAACATCATCGCCCCAGTCTTCAACCAACACGGTGGTTCAATTTCAGATGACACCCCGCTCACCATGTCGACCGACGCCGACAAAATCTACTATACCTTGGATGGCAGCGATCCACGTCTTAACGGCGGCACCCCAAATCCTGCAGCAACCGAAGCGTCATTCAACGGTGGCGGTGGACCCGGCGAACAGCAACCTGTCACTTATATGACGACCGGTTACACATGGAAATATCTCGACAATGGATCCGATCAAGGCACCGAGTGGAGAGCAATCGATTTCAATGACACCGCATGGTCGTCCGGACCCTCACCACTCGGTTACGGTGGAGACGGCGAAGCCACCGAACTCAGCTTCGGAGGTGATTCTGGAAACAAATACGCAACAACCTATTACCGCACCACGATAGAAATCCCGAACCCGACTGTGTTCCTAAACTTCCTCCTGCGCGTGAAGTATGACGACGGGGCCACAGTTTACATCAATGGTGTCGAACAGTTCCGTCAAAATCTTGCCAACAACGCCGCCTTTGACGACTACGCCGACGGCACCACTTTAGATGAAGGAGGGTGGAAGGACGCCACCATTCCAGTGTCCGCGCTCGTCTCCGGTAGCAACACCATCGCGGTGGAAGTCCATCAGGCCAGCGGCACTAGTTCCGATACCCGCATGGATCTCACCCTGCGAGGCCAGACCTCTAACGTGGGCGGCGGCGACAACGTCACTACTCCATTTAATCTCAGCAAACCCACACTAGTTCGCGCCCGAGGTTACAACAGCACCAGCGGCGAATGGAGTGCACTCAATGAAGCGTTCTTTACCGTCGACTCAGTTCCAGCGGATGCCAGTAACCTCGTCGTTTCTGAATTCCACTACCGCCCGGCCAAGCCGACCACACCCACGGAACTCGCCATCAGCTCAGACCGCGATGATTTTGAATTCCTCGAGCTCTTCAACATCGGCGAGAGCGCTCTCGATATGAACAACGTCCGCTTCACCTCAGGGATCAACTTTAGCTTTCCCGACAACGTCGTCCTCGGAATTGGAGAACGGATTCTTCTCTTACGTGACCGCGATGCCTTTGAAGCCCGATATGGCCAGCTATTGGTTCAATCGTTCGAATTCACTGGTCGGCTCAGCAACTGTCTCTTATACACATCTCCGAGCCCACGAGACCGTACTAGATCTCG
>OJCA01000255.1_pt1 | contig 11440 bp, 10 predicted proteins | sample 1591551 | NCBI WGS metagenome assembly OJCA01 (sample SAMN05416738, study PRJEB24817) | seawater metagenome | isolation source: Sea water | place: Canada:Atlantic | collected 2013-07 | reverse complement strand
TCTAGTACGGTCTCGTGGGCTCGGAGATGTGTATAAGAGACAGATGCGATCAAGTATCAGGGAGCGGAGACCTTCTCGGTCACACGCTTGAGCTATCTCCTGAGTGAGTTCGCGGTCCAGAAGGAGGACAGTAGCTGGCTCGAACTTGGGGAGCAGTTCGCCTACCTCGATGTGGGGAAGCGCCGGAGCAGCTTCATGGTGAATGATGTCCCGGAGGGACGCTACCGGGCGATTCGTTTTTCCGTTGGAGTGCCTCAGCCTGCGAATCATGCTGATCCGGCGAAGCTCGCGGCGGATCATCCGCTGAATCCGAATCTCAATCAGCTCCACTGGGACTGGGCGAGCGGCTACATTTTCATGGCTGTCGAGGGGCGGTATCGCGCGGGGGATGATCTGAAGGGCTACGTCTATCACCTTGCGAATGATAATAATCTCAACCGGCTTCAACTCGCGGCAGACTTTCAGGTTAAAAAGATGACGGGTCTGGGCTTGTCGCTCGATGTGAAGCATCTCCTCCACGGGACCCGCTCGCTTTCTTTCGAGCAAGATGGTTCTTCGACTCACTCGCATCCGGGCGATGCTATTGCCAGTGCCTTGGTGGCGAATGCCCAGAGCGCCTTCGCAGTCATCGGCGTGACTTACTCGCCTGCCGAGCTTCCGCAGGAGGCGGTGAAGCCGCTTTATCTCCCGGCGAAGTATGAGAGCTATCCTTTTAAAACAAGCCGCCGCTTTACGCTTCCGCTCTTGCCACGGGATAATCCTCTTTTAAAAGAGCGGGTAGCACTCGGGGAAACGCTCTTTTTTGAGAGCCTCCTCTCGATCGATAACACCGTTTCTTGTGCGGCTTGTCACGCACCGCACCTGGCTTTCACTGATCAGATCCCCATCGCGCGCGGGTTTGAGGGGCGCTACGGGAGACGCCACTCGATGCCGCTCTTTAATCTCGCTTGGAAGTCGTCCTTCTTTTGGGACGGGCGTGCGAAGTCGCTCCGCGAGCAAGTGTTGAAGCCGATCGAAGATCCCATGGAGATGGCGGCCCGGATGCCTTCCGTGCTTCGAAGATTGAACAACCAAAAAAGCTACCGAGAGGGTTTCGAGGCGGCCTTTGGTCCCGGAGAAATCACCGGAGAAAAGATCGGGCTAGCGCTCGAAAACTACGTTCTCACCCTCACTAGCTATGGCTCAAAGTTCGATGACGCGATGGCAGGTAAGTTGGAGCTCAGCGCTGCCGAGAAGCGGGGGATGGAACTCTTTTTTACCGAGAACGAGCCCCGCAGCCAGCAGTTCGGAGCTGATTGTTTCCACTGCCACGGCGGCGCGAACTTCTCCGACCACCAGTTTCACAATAACGGACTCAAGCCGACCAAGGATCACGGGCGATTTGAGGTCACGGGCGAGGAGCGGGACAGAAACGTCTTCTCGACCCCGAGCCTGCGGAATGTCGGACTCACCGAGCCATACATGCACGATGGTCGCTTCGGGACTCTGGAAGAAGTGGTGGCTCATTACAGCGGCCCGATGCACCGGAGTCCGTCACTTTCTCCTAACTTGGCGAAGCATTCCAAGAATGGGCTCAATCTGAGTAAGGAGGATCAAGCGGCACTTGTCGCCTTCCTTAAGACGCTCACCGATCCGAAATACGATAGGGACTTTTAAGCTAATATAACCCTCCCTCATTCATCTTTTCTCCATACTTGGTTTGGAGAATTTTCATGTTAAATATTATGGTTACTAAAAGGGAGAATCATCTTGAGTATTTCAAAAATCACCCAATATATTTTTATTATTCTATGAATGTATGGATTTAATGTCCCACCTTTAGTAGAGTTTTGAAGGCGCAATCAGCAGTCTCGAAAGGCCCCTGCGTCTGTTGCGAAAAAAATCTTCGCTTCAATGTTCAGATCGTAGTTTTCAGCGAGCCGGGTGCTTTTTCGAGATGGCTGCGTCCCTGCTCGGTCACGCTACCCCGCAGAGCTTTGCCCTCTCGTAAAATCGCTCCGGCATGTGTCTCTTCTATTATGCTACTAGGTATAACGGCAATCGGAGGGATTGGTCAGATGGGGTGCATAAAGGGCGTAGTCCTCCTCCGAGGCTTACCAGGAGTGGAAGATCTTACCTCGTTTAGACTGATTTCCCGAGAAAAGTCGGCTTGCGGTAATTTCTTGTTAGGCTAGGTGTGGTGTAGCGTATTTTTTAGCGCACACGTTACCTTATGAGTTCTACTTTGACTGTCGACGAAGCCCGGGAGCAACTAGATTCCCAGACCCGGGGAATGATTAACTGGCACTTTTCGCCAGAGACTGGATGTCCCTATTGGCTCGATTGGGCCAAGGAAGCGGGTTGGGACCCTCGAGAAAAGGTGAAGAAGTTCGCTGACATGCTTCATTTCGATAATTTCGATGATGAAGTGCTGCGCAAAGAAGATCCGGCTAAGTTTATCCCGAAGGCCTTTGAGGGCCGTCCCTACAACGTTTTCGAAACGGGAGGCACCACGGGTATGCCCAAGCAGCGCATCGGTTGGGAGGACTACAAAACCGACTATACCGAGTTTTCTGAGCATTACGGGCCCGACTTTTTCCCGCAGGGTGCTAACTGGCTGATGGTCGGACCGACCGGGCCTCGACGTCTCCGGATGGCGATCGAGCACCTCGCGAACATTCGTGGGGGAGCGTGCTACTTCATCGATCTTGATCCTCGTTGGGTAAAGCGCCTCATCGGGATGGGTGAGATGCAAATGGCGAAGGCCTACCAAGAGCACGTAATCGATCAAGCTGTCACCATCTTACGTCACCGTGACATTAAGTGCATCTTCACCACTCCGCGTCTTCTCGAGAGTCTCTCGCTGCGCATGTCCCTTGCCGATGCCGGCATCCGGGGCGTCTTTGCTGGAGGCACCACCATGACTCCGCAATATGTGAAGTTCATCCAGGAAGAAGTTCTCGAAGGAAAGATCAACTACGCGCCCACTTACGGGAATACCCTCATGGGCCTCGCCATTTCCAGAAAGCGCGATCCCGGTGAGTATTCGCTGACCTACTATGCGCCCCAACCCCGCGCGACTCTGCGGGTCGTCGATCCGAAGGATTCCACCAAGATTGTCGACTACGGTGAATATGGCCGCGTCGAGCTCACCACGATGACGAAGGAGTTTTTCGTTCCTCGTTTCCTTGAGCGCGACGAAGCAATCCGTCGCACCGAGTGCGACGAGTTTCCATGGGACGGTGTTGGCGATGTGCGTCCCTTCCAATCTGGCACCAAGGCAGTTATTGAAGGTGTTTATTAACTAAAATGGTCTGAGGGGTTGGCAATTAGCTTTTAGCGATTAGCAGTTACTACTGCACATTAATAATGAGGAATTTTCGTAAGCTTAATGTATAGGAGAAAGCGCATGAATTTACGCTTCTGCTATAATAAAGAAATCCAGCCTCTTTAAAAATCGGAGCAGAAACTCCGAAAAAGCTAGGGGTTCAACGTTAAAACCCAATCGCCAGCTCCGCCCACCAAACCACTCACTTTTTCCAAAGATGCAAATTCCTATTCTCCGCCTTGGCGAAACTTACGAGTCCGCTGACCATGTCAAGCTGAACGAAGACCTCGTTACGCATACCGCGAACCCAGGGATCATTCGTCGCGATCTTCTCCGCATTTCCGAGTCGAAAGCCGCTCTCGATGCCATTCCCGCAGAGACGCTTGCAGATTACTGCGAGGCTGCTGCTGAACTCTTCTTGCACGCCGAACTTCCTTGTGGCGACTCGACGCAAGGCCCGCAGGACTACATTGAATCGCTCTCTGATCTCACGCGTCTTCCTCACACTTTGGTGAAGATGAATATGGGAAAAATCCATGCTGCGATGTCGCAGATTCGCACCGTGATTGGAGGTCTGACCCGTGGCATGCCTTTAGAAATTTTCGACCGTGGCATTACTTCCGTCGGTGACCTTGAGGTGAACTATTATCCCGCGACCAGTTCGCTCGGCGTCGCTCTTCCCAGTAATGCTCCGGCGGTCAATTCACTCTGGCTTCCCGCGCTTGTGATGAAGATTCCTGTCCTGCTCAAGCCAGGACGCGAAGATCCCTTCACCCCACTGCGCATCGTGCAGGCCATGATCCAAGGCGGTTTTCCGAAGGAAGCCTTTGGCTATTATCCCACCACTCACGAAGGCGGCGACACCTTACTGACTTCCTGCGGAGCGGGCATTTCCTTCGGATCCGATGTCACCGTGCGGAAATATGCGCCCTTCAAAACCATCCAGGTTCACGGGACTGGACGCTCCAAGATTCTCATCGGCGACGACTTCATTGACCGCTGGGAAGACTATCTCGACGTTCTCGTTACTTCCATTGCTGCCAATGGTGGCCGCAGTTGCATTAACACTTCAGCCATCTTGGTGCCATCGCATGGGGCTGAAATTGCTGAAGCGCTTGCAGCCAAGCTCGCCGAAGTCAAACCGCTCGCGCGTGATGATTCCAATGCTCTTCTTTGTGGTTTCGCCAACACTGCGATGGCCGAGGGAATCGATGGTATGATCGAAGATCATCTCAAAGAAAAAGGCGCACGCGATGTCACCGCCGCTCATCGTTCCGGGGCTCGGAAGGCGGAGGCCTTTGATCAGACCTATCTCTGCCCGACGCTCATCGCCTGCGATGACAAGGATCACCCACTTGCCAATACCGAGTTCATGTTTCCCTACGCGAGCATCGTCGAAATGCCACAGTCCGAGATGCTCGCTAACATCGGCGAGACTCTAGTCGTGAGTGCTTTCACCGGGAACAAAGAGTGGATTCAGGACCTTATGCTGAGCCCGAATATCGAACGCCTCAACATCGGACCGTTCCCGACCAATCGCGTCCAGTGGGAGCAACCGCACGAAGGAAACCTCTTTGAGTTCCTCTACCACCGTCGCGCGATTCAGGGCGATCTTTCTGCGATCCAATAAGCATATTTGAGAGCAAAGACGACGAGTTCGAGGAAATGCTGACCTGATCGCAACTTGAATTTCGTTCAAATATCGGTTATAACAAAGCGTGACGACGCTCAAGCATACTGCGATCGGGAATTCTACTGGAGTAATTTTTCCGAAGGAACTTCTAGAAAAGCTGCGCGTTTCAAAAGGGGACATTCTTACTGTGACCAAGACTCTTCGTGGGGTGGAGATTTCGGCGTATGATCAAAAAAAGGCCCATCAAATGGAGCTTGCCGAAAAGGTGATGCGTGAGAATCGGAATCTTCTCAAAAAATTGGCTCAATGATGGACCCGCCGGAATGGATTGTTGATGAAATTGTTTACCAATTTCATCAAAGGCAGCTCGCAGAGCACGGGGGGCAGGAGGGGATTCGCGACGAGGGAATGTTGCTTCCTGCGCTATCTCGTCCCAAGCAACTTTTTCAATATGGAGACCCTCCGCCAGACCTCTGCGCATTGGCGGCATCTTATGCCTTTGGCCTAGCAAAGAATCATCCTTTTGTGGATGGAAACAAGCGGACGGCAGCGGTTGCCTGTGAATTATTTCTTTTGCTCAAAGGCCTCCTGGTCACGGTATCCGAGGAGGAAAAGTATCCTCATTATTTGAACCTCGCATCAGGCGAGCATAACGAGGAAGGCTTCGCCAAATGGTTGCGTAAAGTTACCGCCGAGATTTGAAAGAGCGGCCCTATTTTTTCGGTAGCTCATTGACTCCACTTTCTCTGTGACAAATCACCTTCAACTTATTCTCCATGGCCCGGGTTCTCTTGCGGAACTTCCGAAACACGTATCGGGAAAAGCCCTCATCGTCACCGATTCCGGGATTGTGGCAGCGGGGCATCTTAACTCGACGACATCTCTCTTGCATGATGTTGTTGTATACGATGCCGCCCACGAAAATCCCACGGAGTCCGATGTCGCGGCTTGCGCCGAGTTCGCGCGTTCGGCGAATCCCGATGTCATCATCGGTCTGGGCGGGGGAAGCTCGATGGACACCGCCAAGGGCACCCTTTTTCTCCTCAGTGGAGGCGGGATAATATCCGATTATCAGGGCCACGGAAAAGCGAAGGGGAAAATGTTGCCCTTTATCGCCATCCCGACCACCGCAGGAACCGGAAGTGAGTGTCAGAGTTACGCCGTGCTCAGCCGTGATGGTTCCCATGAGAAAATGGCCTGTGGAGATCCGCGAGCCCTTGCGAAAACGGTCATCCTTGATCCGGAACTCACGGCTTCGATGCCCCTGCGAGTGGCGCGACTCACCGCCCTCGATGCTCTTTCCCATGCCCTCGAAAGCGCGGTCTGCACCAAGTCCACTCCCGAGTCCCGCGAGCTTTCTTTTGCCGCGTTCCGAAAAATCGAGCCTGTCATTGAGTCGATTCTCAAGGGCGAGGCGACCACTGCACAGCGTGGCGACATGCTCCGTGGCGCGGCGCTTGCCGGCCAGGCCATCGAGTCCTCGATGCTCGGTGCCGCTCACGCCACGGCGAACCCACTCACCGCGCACTTCGATGTTGTCCACGGCCGCGCCGTCCTCACCATGCTCCCCACGATCATGCGATGGAATTCCACGGTGGTGGGTGAAATCTATCAGGAGCTCCGTCCCGATCTCATCGAGTGGGTCGAGAGTCTGCGAACGATTGCCGAATTGGAACCTGTTCAGGTCCCTGCGGAAATGATTCCTCAATTGGCTGCTGAAGCAATCAAGCAATGGACCGGCCAATTCAACCCGCGCTCTTTCGATGAGGCAGATTTTGTGTCACTCTATCGCGACGCCTTATGAAGTTTTCTTATTTTTCGCTACTCCTTGTCCTCGCCTCATGCAAACCGGCAGAGGAAGACGACAACGCCTCCGCAAAGAATCAAACAGAGTGGACCCGCACTTCATGGCCGGTGGCCCGGGGTGGTGCCGGGCTTTCCGGCACAACGGGGGACCCGCTTCCCGGGAAACCTGAGGTCGCGTGGACTTTCAAAACCGATGGCCCCATTCTTGGAGAGGCGATCGTCTCCGGCTCCTCCGTGGTCTTTGGAAATGACATGGGCCTCCTCTACGTGCTCGATTTCGAGACGGGTGACCTTATTTGGAAAAAGGAATACGAGGACGCTATTGAGGCCACCCCCGCCATCCACGAGGATACTCTTTTTGTGGGGTGCCAGGATTCCTTCCTCTATGCCCTCGATCTCGTGACCGGTGACGAAAGGTGGAAGATCGAGACCGATGACAAAATCACCGCTGGCGTGAATCTCATCGGGAGTCCCGATGGAAAAGAAACCTGGGTTATTCTGAATGGCTACGATGGGGTCTGCCGAGCGCTCCGCACGACCGATGGTAAGGAAATGTGGAGACACGAAACCCAGGAGTTCATCAATGGCAGCCCTGCGATTGTGGATGGAAAACAGGTCGTCTTCGGCGGATGTGACCGGGTTCTCTATTCGCTCGATGTCGCAACGGGCAAGCCGAACGAGGCCATCGAGACCGATGCGGAGATTGTCTCCACAGTTGCGACGTCCGGGACTTTTGTGGCCTGGGGAAATTACGGAAACGAAGTTCTTGCCGCGGATGTTGCTACCGGCCAAAAAGTCTGGACTTACACTGATCGCAAGTTCCCCTTCATGAGCGCTCCCGCGATCAATGAAACACAGGTCTTCATCGGTTGCCGCGATAAGAAACTGCACGCCATTTCAAGAGCCGATGGCTCCGCGCTTTGGCAGTATAAGACCGGCGGGCGGGTCGAATCCTCTCCGCTTCTCTTCACCGATGCTGTCGTGGTGGGATCATCCGACGGGCGGGTGTATGCCCTGGAGTTGGGTCAAGGAGAAGAACTCTGGAAGCTCGATCTCGGCGAGGCGATTGTCGCCGCTCCAAGCTTTGCCCGAGGCACGATCTTTGTTGGGGGAGAAGACGGGACCCTTTTCGCGATCAAGGAGAAGGAATGAAATTTGCCAAACGTTTGAATAAAGGAGGAACGGTTCCCGTTTCACTAAAATCGACCCGTCAGTCATCTCATGAAGCTCTCACTTGCCCTGCCACTCCTCGGCCTCCTCTTTGTCTCCTGTCGCCAAGATAAGGTCACCCAAGGTTCGCTGGCCGATCCTGATCAGATTCTTCGCTTGGAAGAGCGTCTCGGATCCATAGAGGATCACATTTCCCAGTTGAACCGCGCTCTAAATGACTCTCTTGTTCAGCAAAATAAGCTCGCCGAACTCCAATCCGAGATCTTCCGTCTTGAGGCTGGGGCGAAAAGATCGGAGACCAAGAATGCGGCGCCCAAACCCGTAACCGGCTGAAGCCGGACTCTGATGGAGAAATTGATCCACGGGTTGCTCGATTGACTGCCGTCGGAGAATCCCTGGGGCCGTTTACACCCTAGATTGCCGTAAGTTTTATGACGCCCGTATCACCCGGGTCACTGACGTGGGAATCGAGATCCAGCACCGCGATGGTTCCGCGCGTCTTCATTTCAGTAGTCTCGCTCCCGACATCCGTCATCGTTTTTCCTACGTCCCGGAGATGGCCCAAAAAGCTCTCCAGCTCGAACGCATGCTTCAAGATCAGCGGAATCGATCGACTCTTCAGCACACTTTAGCTCAGCTTGAGAACGAAAAGAGGCGTCGCTTGTTAGCGGAAAAACAGGCTTACGAGCTTCAGGTCCGGGTCGTCAACACTCCCGTTCATAACACGACCCAAATCGTCGTGGATCCTCCCGTCTATCGCGGCTTCACTCATGTCGTGGTAAATCGGCCGATCATCGTGGATGAGCCTTACTGCCCACCCACGACCACCAGCGTGCGGCAGCCAACCGTGGTCACCACTCCAGGGGTTCGTCGTCCTCAGATTTTCCGTCCCTCCAACACCGTTTCCAAGGTCACACGACCGTCTCAAGTGACACGGAAACCCTCCGTTTCCCGCTCCGCCGTGGTGCGCCCGCGGACTCCTTCTCGTCCGGTCTCTCCCATGCCTTCCCGCCCGGCTCCAAGTCGCAGAAGGTAGCAGTGGATTTTTTTCTGAAGCTCGCTAGTTTCCGGGTATGCGTCAATCGGTTAAAAATCTCTTAAAGAGCCCTTCTGCTGAACCTGCGGTGGAAGTTTGCGGATGGGTCCGCACCCGTCGTGATTCCAAGGAGTTTTCCTTCATTGAAATCAATGACGGATCAAGCCTCCAGGGGATCCAAGCGATCATCGATCAAGGCATTCCCGGATCGGAACTCGTTTCTAAAATAACGACCGGTTCCTCCGTGCGCGTCCTCGGAGAACTTGTCGAGAGTCCCGGAAGAGGCCAAAGCTGGGAAGTTCGCGCCACCGTGGTGGAGCTCGTGGGCAAAGCGCCCGACGATTTCCCCCTTCAGAAAAAAGGTCACTCGCCCGAATTTCTTCGCTCCATCGCTCACCTTCGTCCCCGCACGAACCTCTACGGCGCCGTCTTCCGCATGCGCAGCCGCCTTTCCTATGCGGTGCATCGTTTCTTCAATGAACGCGACTTCGTTCACATCCACACGCCCATCATCACTGCGAGCGATTGCGAGGGAGCCGGCGAGATGTTCCGCGTCACCACAAATGAGGGAGGGAAAGCCGAGGAGGATTTCTTTGGTAAGAAAACCTACCTCACCGTGAGCGGCCAGCTGGAAGGGGAGACCCACGCCTGTGCGCTTTCGAATATTTACACCTTCGGCCCGACCTTTCGGGCCGAGAACTCCAATACTACCCGCCACGCCGCGGAGTTCTGGATGATCGAACCCGAAATGGCCTTTTGTAATCTGGAAGGAGACATGGACCTCGCGGAGGAATTCATCAAATATCTTGTCAAAGACGTCCTTGATAATAACGAAGGCGATCTCAGCATCTTCGAAAAATTCGTGGATAAAGGCCTCCGTCCCCGCCTCGAAAAGCTGGCCTCCAGTGGTTTCGCCCGCATGAGCTACACCGAAGCGGTCGAGAAACTCCTCAAGTCCGGCCGGAAGTTCGACTATCCGGTCGAGTGGGGTGTCAACCTCCAATCCGAGCACGAGCGCTACCTCTGCGAAGAAGTCGTCGATGGACCGCTCACCGTTTACAACTACCCCAAGGAAATTAAGCCCTTCTACATGCGGACCAATGACGACGGAAAAACGGCGACTGCGATGGACGTCCTCGTCCCTGGAGTCGGCGAAATCATCGGCGGGAGCCAGCGCGAAGAACGCCACGACCTTCTCAAAGCCCGTATGGAAGCGGATGGCCTTGATCTCAGCGACTACGGCTGGTATCTCGATCTCCGGAAATATGGCACCGTGCCCCACGCCGGCTTCGGAGCCGGCTTCGAGCGCCTCCTTATGTATGTCACGGGAATGCAAAACATCCGCGATGTCATTTCATTCGCGAGGACGCCTGGAAGCTGCGAGTTTTAGGATTTGTCGGATGCCGCGATTCTCCCTCTGCTGACCGCTCCTTGAGTTCGTCGAAGTGATGTATCACTTGAAGCTGTTCGGGCGTTCAACGAGTATTACGGCTTGATCGCCGATCGGTTTCCGAGCCTGTTTCAGGCAGTGTTCCACAATCGTCTCGGGACACGCAGGATCTTTTTTTGCCGCCGTCAGCGAAGAATCGGCGCTTTATATCAAGATTGAAATCGATGATCAGGAAGCGCAAAAGGACAAATTTACTAAGATATTGATGATGCCTGCGCGGCTGGATATGGATGGATTTGAAAGTGTTTCACCCACATTTTTCAAGATAAGATGGCGTCCCGTCGACGCTTACCTTCGCATGCTTTTTCAATTCGCTGTCTTTTTCTGCCTTGCTGCTTCTTTGGCGGCGCAGGTTCCAGAGTTTGCGCAGCGCAGCGAGAGTAATCTGGGGCAGATCGTGGTTCATGGTGGGACGCCCTCGATTCGGGCGGAGATCATTCAAGACACCGAGGCCTTAATTCGTGATCTGGATGCGGTGGTGGACTCTGTTGAGGGTCGAGGAAGCCCGGTCGTGATGGAACTTTATCCTCCGGTGGATGGAAAACCGGGGGCGATCCGGCGTGAGTTGCTCACTTTGCCGGAGGACCAGAATCGCTTGCGTTTTCAAGTGAGCGTCCGCTTTGCCGCGCCTCAAATTTACCCCAAATCCGATCTTAAGAATACCCTTCTCGAAATCTTCCTCGTGGAACGCGGCATCCGCGGCGTGGCCACTGACGATCTGCCTGAGAGTTTCACGCTTTCGCCTTGGCTCATCGATGGCATCCAGGAAGCGATGGCTTGGAAGAGGAAGAAAGGGAAACGGGGTGTCTATGCCGCGCTTCGAGACAATGGGGGCTGGATGCCGGTATCGGAATTGATTGAGAATAAAAAAGTGGTTGAGATGGATTCCCTCAGTCGTGAGCTCTTTCGAGCTTCATCCGGTGCGCTCACGATGGCTCTTCTCGCCCAGCCCGGGGGGAAAAAATCAATGACGGCCTATCTTGCCGAAGCTTCGGGTTTCGAGGGCGAGCCCTTTCAGCTTCTGAGTAAGCATTTCCC
>OJCA01000244.1_pt1 | contig 11654 bp, 6 predicted proteins | sample 1591551 | NCBI WGS metagenome assembly OJCA01 (sample SAMN05416738, study PRJEB24817) | seawater metagenome | isolation source: Sea water | place: Canada:Atlantic | collected 2013-07 | reverse complement strand
ACACGTAAGGAGTCGTCGGCAGCGTCAGATGTGTATAAGAGACAGAAACTATACAGACTATAAGAGTTTTCTTAGGGAAAACTTGGTAGACTCAAAAAATAAAAAAAACTAGCATGTCATTATTACAAGTTGATGTCGCTCAGGCGAGAAAAATTTTAAGCAAAAGAATACCAGAACCTAAGGAGATTCAAATTTTAATGTTATTTAAAACTCCTTTAGATAATGATATCTTAATGGGAGAGGAGTTTGAAGATATATTGGCAGATGGTAGCATAGAAAAATCTCATGTTCAAAAAATAATTAATCGTCTTATTTCTGAGAAGATCCTTTTACCAATAAAATCAAACACAAATAGTAAAAACACAAAATTCATAAGAGCTGATTTCTCTAACAAAACATCTTCATTAAGCAGGCTTATTCAAAGTATTTCAGGAGATTTGATTTCAATGGCAGATTGGGCCGAACAAAATGTAGATATGGATGGATTATCACCATCAGAATATTTGAATTCGATTAGAGAACAACTTTCTAAATTTCATAATTACTTAAGGGAATCAAAAGATAATTTTGTTCGAGAACAACTAAACGAATTGAATAAATCTCCATTCGATATGGAGAATATTCATTTGGGATGTGGAGACTCATGCCCCGAAGGCTGGACAAATATTGATATGATAGGCGGTGACATGCGCTTAAACCTATGTTGGAACTTGCCTTTTGATGATCATTCAGTACAGTATGTTTATTCCGCCCACACTCTTGAGCATCTGGACTACCATACTTCTGCACCACGCTTAATAAGAGAGATATTTAGGATTCTTAAGCCCGGAGGCATTCTTCGTTTGGCTGTTCCTGATTTAGGTGCATACACTGAGGCATATGTAAAAAATAATTCTGAATTTTTTAAGCAATTTGATCGGGCTAGACCTGAATTTGGTTTTGATGCTGGATATCGAACTCCCATGTCAAAAGTAATGATGATGGCAGGATCGGCTAGTAAATCAGGTATGCTATTTGAGCATAAAATGGGATACGATTTCAATACCTTATCCGAATTATTTATTCTTGCTGGATTTAATAAGTGTAAGCAATCGAAATTTGAAATGAGCTCTCATAAATTATTAAGAGAAATAGATTCTCATAGTATCGTCACAGGTCATGAGTTTGCAACTATAGAAAACTCCCTTTTTGTTGAAGGAACTAAATAATTTTATTGAACTTTACAAAAGTTAATATCTCCCAGAAATCAAATTATAATAAAATGAAAACGAATTATAAGCTTATCCAAATAAAGCCACTGATAGGTCCTCATGGAGCTGAAATAGGCGAAGTAAATTTGCAAGATGAAATGAGCGATGCAACCTTTGCTGAAATACATCAGGCATTTTTACAGTATAAAATAATTGTATTTAGGAACCAGGATATAGATTACCAAAAACACATAGATTTTGGTAAACGCTTTGGGAAATTATTCGTCCATCCATTTGTTGCTCCAATGCAAAAATATCCAGAACTAATCCGCCTACTAAAAAAACCTAATGACTTGATAAATAACGGTGGGGCTTTACATTTTGACCTTACTTTTTTAGAAGAGCCTCCCAAAGCTTCGATTCTGAGGCTGATAGATGTTCCCGAAACCGGCGGAGACACTATTTTTAATTGTATGTATAGCGCCTATGATGCTTTATCCGCATCCATGAAAAAATATTTGGAAGGTCTTAGGGGGCTTCATACCTCAGCTCAACTTTTTGGACCAACTGGATTTTATCGTAATAATAAGAGTAAAACCTCAATGATACAAATTCCTAATAAAAAGGAATACATCACTACGCATCCTTTGGTGCGGACTAACCCAGAAACTGGAAGAAAGGGATTATTTATAAATCCAATGTATGTAGAAAAAATTATGGATGTTCCCATTAGAGAAGGAAACCATATTTTAGAATTTCTTTATAATCATTGTGCCAAAGCTGAATTTTCCACTCGGGTTAGTTGGAAAAAAGATACCATTACAATGTGGGATAATAGAAGTGCAATGCATCATGCTATTAATGATTATCAAGGTCAGCACCGTGAAGGAATCCGTATAACTATTGAGGGCACTCGTCCCTATTAAAAGAATAGAACTCAATGGGTATTAAGTAACCTATAGATTATTAAATCTAAAATATACATATAGAGTATGTAATATTTAACGAATAAACTATTGCATCCATACAAAAAATATCATGCTTTTCGTTATTAATTATGTTAGTGTGAATAAATATAGACTAAGAAAGAGCTAATCTTAGACAACTATAAAAACCTCCAAATAAACATTTGGAGGTTTTTTTTATAATTTAATATGATTAAGATTATAGTTTCTTTACATATTTTGTAATTATCACAATTTGAGTAGGACCCACTTTCCCTTCTATCAATTCCGCATTCTCATGGTCCAAAGAAATACGTCTTACCGAAGTTCCTTGTTTAGCAACTAAACTGGAACCCTTTACTTTTAAATCTTTTATTAAAACCACATTATCTCCAGTCTGTAATATCACTCCATTTACATCTCTATGGATAATTGCATCTGTTTTATCTTCTGCATCTCCTTCGGCAGCTGCCCATTCTAATTGTTGTTCGTCCAAATACATCATGTCCAACAAATCTTGAGACCAACCAAAAGATTTTAATCGATGTAGCATTCTCCATGACATAATTTGTACAGGAGCAGCTGGGCTCCACATACTGTCGTTTAAACAACGCCAGTGATTGGCATCTCTATTTTCTTCATCATCAAACTGCGAAACACAAGTTTTACAAGCCAAAACCAAAGTGTCTTGGCCTTCTATATATTCTGGAGTTTTTGGGACCACATACATTTCAAGATGATCATCCTGTGCACAAAATTCACATTTATCTTCTGCTCGTTTTTTAACTTCTCGCTCGAAATTCATAGTGTCATTTTTAGAATCACTAAAGTAGTCGTATTATTAGACTTATAACAAATAGATTCTTTTTAAATAGAAATTTTTAACCTTATGTTTGTATGATAAAAAATAAATCTTGTGATATTATTAAATTCTGAAGAAGAGTTAATGAATGATTTATAGAGAATGAAAAAAGCAACTTATGAGACTTTGTCGAAACACCAATTTAAACACGTTTTAGAGCTAGGTTTGGAACAGGAAAAAATACTGGTTATTTATTAAAAATGCTAAAAAAATAATGTGTACCTAATTGATCACATACAAGATAAGAATCCTAAGGGAAGTCATGTAATACTGAACAATTCAAATATTGGAAGGAGCTGAAGGTGTTTTAGGAAAAGGAAAATCAATTCGAGAAAATTATCATCCTATAACTGGTGAAAGCTTAAATGCGCAAAATTTCAGTTGGAGTTCCGCACATATAATAATGCTTTTAATGAAAGATTAATTATGAAAAAACATTTATTACTTATTTTTTTGTTGGTTTCTGTCTCCATGTATAGTCAGCAAAAAAATCCTATTTTAGATTATAAGGACTATATAGAAAATGAATTGATGATTGGTGAAAACAAGTTAGCTCCTCATTCCTCTTTTACTTCATTTACTTCAAAAAAAAATGTCCTAAATAAACAATCTAAATTTTATAAATCCTTAGATGGAAAGTGGAATTTTAATTGGGTGAAAAATCCCAAAGACCGCCCAATTAATTTTATGAACCCTAGTTTTGACGTATCCTCTTGGAATCAAATTAATGTCCCTTCCAATTGGGAAATTGAAGGCTATGGTGTTCCCATCTATGCAAACCATCAATATGAATTTGCAGATTATAAAGCGATGATTGCTGAAGATATGGAGCTCGTTGAAATACGCTATCCCAAAAACCCAGGAGATGTACCTGATGATTATAATCCTGTTGGATCCTATCGCAGGGATTTTATAATAGACAAGTCTTGGTCTGAGAAAGAAGTCTTTCTTCATATTGGAGCAATGAAATCCGGAGGTTTTGTATGGTTGAATGGAAAATACATCGGCTATTCTCAAGGCAGTAAATTACCTGCAGAGTTTAATATTTCCAAAGCTTTAAAAAAAGGAAAAAATACCATCGCTATTCAAATTTTTAGATGGACAGACGGTGCTTATTTAGAGTGTCAGGATTTTTGGAGAATTAGCGGGATCGAAAGAAGTGTATATCTCTATGCGCAACCAAAAATAAGAATAGAAGATTTTGAAGTAAAATCTGTACTTGACAAAACTTATAAAAATGGAAAATTCAATTTAACTATTGACCTAAAAAATCATAGCCTCAAGAATAAAAATATATCTGTTACCTATCAAGTTTCAGATGAAAAGACGATTCTTATTTCAGAAACAAAAAATAGTAGCGTTAAAAAATCTGAGTCTATAAATTTTAATGCAAATATTCCAAATATAAAAATTTGGAGTGCTGAGCATCCCAATCTTTATAACTTACAAATTGAAACCAAAGATGCAAATGGGAATACAATGGAAGTTTCTTCCACCAAAATAGGCTTTAGATCTGTAGAAATAAAAAACGGATTGTTATTAGTAAACGGAAAACGCATTACCTTAAAAGGAGTTAACACACAAGAATCGGATCCAGAAACAGGCCATGTAATGTCTGAAGAACTCCTATTAAAAGACATTCAACTTTGGAAAGAAAATAATATCAATGCGGTGCGTTTAAGTCATTATCCAAGAGGTAAAAGGTTTTATGAGCTTTGTGATAAATACGGTTTATATGTTGTTGATGAAGCAAATATAGAATCTCACGGAATGTACTATGGAAAGCATTCCTTAGCCAAAAAACCATCTTGGGAAAAAGCACATATAGATAGAATGGTGCGCATGGTTGAAAGGGATAAAAACCACCCCTCAGTGATTATTTGGTCTATGGGAAATGAAGCAGGAAATGGCGTTAATTTCTTTAAAGGGTACGATACAATTAAAGCAATCGATATTACTAAACGACCTGTACAATACGAACGTCCTTATAAAGATCGTGATGGTAATGTGTTTGATATGGACTCCAATACAGACATTATTGTTCCGCAGTACCCTAGTCCTGCAAATTTTGAAGAAGTAGGGAAATCAAAAACCGACCGACCTTATATTCCAAGTGAATATGCTCATTCTATGGGAAATAGCACTGGAAATTTTCAAGATTATTGGGATATCATTGAACAATATGACAATCTGCAAGGTGGATTTATCTGGGATTGGGTAGATCAATCGATTTGGAAAACCAATGAAAAAGGTGAGAAATATTATGCTTATGGAGGAGATTATGGAGAAAATATGCCTTCAGACAATTCCTTTTTAAATAACGGAATTGTTTTTCCAGACAGAACACCTCAACCCGCATTGTATGAGGTTAAAAAGGCGCATGAGTTTATCAACTTTAAAAACAAAGGAATTAATTCGTATGAAGAATTGAGGGTATTGGTTGAAAATTTATACGATTTTACCAATCTAAATCAATTCCATTTTACGGTCCAAATAAAAGCAGAAGGGCAAGTTTTAAAAGAAATCCATCTTAAAAATATTTCGGTTGAAACGCAAACAGGAAAATTAATTAGAATACCTCTAGAAGGAATTAATTTTAAATCTAATACAGAATATTTTGTTGAAATTTCTGCAAAGACAAATCAACAATGGGGAATCCTTCCTGAAAATTTTGAAGTTGCTCACGAACAAATTCCTTTGGCTGGTAAATTTAAAAAAGAGCCTGCTAAAAATGACTTGAAATCAAATTTAACCGTTGAAGATTCGCAAGAAACCTTCCAAGTTTTTAATGATCATGTAAACCTGATTTTTAGTAAAAAAGAAGGCCGTGTTGTTTCTTATAAATTTAACAAAAAGGAGTTAATAAAAGACAGAAAAGGCCTTAAACCCAACTTTTGGAGAGCTGTTACAGACAATGACTTTGGAAGCAAAATGGATAAAAACAATATCGAATGGAAAACCGCTTCAATTCAATCTGAAGTTATAAAGTTTGAACATAAAGAATTAGATAATGGAGCTATAAACTTTGAAGTTACTTATAACTTACCTGGGGTCCAAACAACGTTTATTTCCAATTATACCATGTTCGGGGATGCGGTACTTAAAATTGAAAACACCTTAAACGAAAGCAATTATAAAGGAGATATTCCAAGAATAGGAATGCGAATGCAACTCCCTAAAGAATATGAAAACTTAAGCTATTTTGGTCGAGGTCCTTGGGAAAATTATCAGGATAGAAATGCTGCTGCTTTTGTAGATGTATATACTTCAAAAGTAAAAGATCAATATGTGCCTTATATTCGTCCACAAGAAAATGGATACAAAACAGATTCTAGGTGGCTTGCCTTTTCAAATAAAGAACAACAAGGATTATTAATTGCAACGGGAAATAAAAACTTACTAAGTTTTAGTGCGCTCCATATGGAAAATGAAGATTTTGACACCACCAAGGGTATCGACTACGAAAATTCAAATGTTAGCAAACATACAATCGATATAAAAGAAAAAAACCTAGTGCAAGTCAATATTGATTTGGGGCAACGAGGAGTTGCTGGAGATGATAGTTGGAGGTCTAAACCTCAAGAAAAATATCAATATAAAGGAACTGATAAACATACCTATAGTTTTTATTTGATTCCTTTTGAGAATAAAACGAAAGTTGATTTTATTAAGTTAAGTAAATACTATATTGGGCAGGAATAATACTATTTAAATGGAGTATAGTACGATTAAAATATCATCTTCTGAAGCTGAAAAAATCCTTTTTGAGCTCTATAATATAAAAGGGAGAGCATCTTCTTTACCTGGTTATATTGATTTTAATTTCAGAATAAAAATTGAAAATGAAGAAGGGTATATTTTAAAAATATCCCGTCCAGAAGAAAACAAAAAATATCTTGACTTTCAGCAACATTTATTGCAATCTATCAAAGCTAGTGATAAAAATCTTATTGCTCCAAGGGTCGTTACAGATAAAAATAACGATTCCATTTCCGAAATAACAGATGGATTTGGAAAGAAACGATTTGTGAGAATGCTAACTTGGGTTTCCGGTAGGGTTTGGAGTTCTGTAAATCCACAATTAGAAGATTTTCGATTTAGTTTGGGAGAACAATGTGGTATACTTACAAAGGCACTTGAGAGTTTTGATCATCCCGAAGCACATTACTATTTTGACTGGGACATTGCACAATCTCTTTGGACCAAAGAGCATCTGCATTTATTTTCAGGTCCTAAAAAAGAGATTTTATCGCATCATCAGGGTAAATTTGAAGCGATCCAAACTTCCTATACAAAACTTCGGAAAAGTGTAGTGCATAATGACCCCAATGACAATAATATTATTGTTTCTTCAGATGTACTTCATCCAAGAGCAAAAGCGGCAATAGATTATGGTGACGCCCTGTACACGCAAACAATAAATGATGTCGCTATTCTTTGCGCATATGGTGTTATGGGACATAACGATTCCTTGAATGCTTCCCTAGCATTTGTAAAAGGATATCATTCAACGTTTCCTTTAGAGGAGGAAGAATTGGAACATTTATACCATGCAATTGCGATGCGATTAGTGATTATTGTCACTAGAGCTGCAATGAGTAAAATTGAAGAACCAGACAATGAATATCTATGGATTAGTGAAAAACCTGCTTGGGAGGTATTGGAAAAATGGCGATTAATTTCTCCAGATTTTGCGCAGTATAGCTTTAGAGAAGCTTGTGGATTTACGCCACATCCAAATGAAAATTTATTTGATCAATGGGCTTCTAAGCATCCATTTCAACTATCTGAATTATTCCCATCGATTCATTTAAATAAAGTGCATCCTATAAATTTAAGTGTTTCGAGTACTTGGATGGGACATCAAGAAGAATTTAATAATTTGGAATGGTTTCAGTATAAAATAAAGCAACTTCAAAAAGAAGTCCCCAATAAAATAATAGCTGGGGGATATTTAGAACCCAGAGCTATTTATACGTCTTCTGCTTATGACCGAATAGGGAATTATGGCCGAGAAAGCAGGAGTATTCATTTAGGTATCGATTATTGGTTACCCGCAGAAACACCTGTTCATACACTATTAGATGGTGAAGTGATGATTGCTATTAATGATGCTGGAGATAAAGAGTATGGTGGTTTAGTTATTTTAAAACACCAAACCGAATTAGTTGATTTTTACACACTTTATGGACATTTAAGTGTGAAAAGTGCTACTAAAAACAAGGTAGGAGACCTTCTAAAAAAAGGATGTAAAATTGGAAATCTTGGAAATTATTCTGAAAATGGAAATTGGGCACCGCATCTACATTTTCAGGTGCTATTATCTCTTTTAGATTTTAAAGTAGATTATCCTGGTGTTGCTTATTTTTCAGAAATGGCCGTTTGGAAAAGCATTTGTCCAAACCCAAGTTTGTTGATTATATCGGAAGCGCTACAGAAAAAAGAAAATACGAGTCAAGAAGACCTTATCACTTACCGTAAAAAGCATTTAGGAAAAAGTTTAAGCTTACAGTATAAAACCCCTATCGAAATGGTACGTGGTGCAGGACAATATTTAATGGATTCTCAGGGCAGAAAATACCTGGATACTGTAAATAATGTGGCCCATGTAGGACATGAAAATTATAAAGTTGTAAAAGCAGGGCAAGAACAAATGGCATTGATCAATACGAATTCTCGCTATTTACACGAAAACATTAATAATTTAGCAAAAGAACTTATAGAAACATTGCCTCCAGAATTAAATGTGTTGCATTTTGTAAATTCGGGAAGTGAAGCCAATGAATTAGCAATTCGTATGGTAAAAGCGGTTACCGGTGAAAAAGACATTATCGCTTCGGAAGTTGGTTATCATGGTAATGCGAATATGTGTATTGATATTAGTTCGTATAAATTTGATGGAAAAGGAGGAAAAGGGGCTCCGGAACACAGCCATATTTTCCCTTTACCCGATGCCTTTAGAGGAAAATATAAAGGCGAGCATACCGCTGAAAAATATGCAGGTGAAGTACAAAAACAAATTAAAAAGATTCAAAGCAAAGGCCGAAATGTAGGAGGGTTTATCATTGAACCCATTATTAGTTGTGGTGGACAAATAGAGTTGCCAGAAGGGTTTTTGGCAAAAGCCTATCAAATGGTTCGGGAAGCTGGAGGAATTTGTATTTCAGATGAAGTACAAACCGGTTGTGGTCGGATGGGAAAAACATTTTGGGGCTTCCAGTTACACAATGTAGTTCCCGATATTGTTACTATTGGAAAACCTTTAGGAAACGGCCACCCTATCGCTGCTGTTGCCTGTACACAGAAAGTTGCTGATAAATTTGCTAATGGCATGGAGTACTTTAACACCTTTGGCGGTAATCCTGTTTCCTGTGCGATTGCAACTGAAGTTTTAAGAGTCGTTAAAAGAGAAAAATTACAAGAAAATGCATTGGTTGTTGGTGAATTTCTAAAGTCGGAATTAAAATCCCTTTCTAAAGAATTTCCAATTATTGGAGCCGTCCGAGGACAAGGGTTATTTCTTGGTATTGAATTGGTAGATGCTAACTTAAATCCATTAGCTACACAAACCGATTATCTAGCAAACCGAATGAAAGACCACGGAATATTAATGAGTACCGATGGCCCAGATCATAATGTGTTAAAAATTAAACCACCTCTTGTATTTACAAAAGAGAATGCCGAAGAACTAATGTACTATTTACGCAAAATTTTTGCTGAAGATTTTATGATGACCTTTTTATAATATGAATAAATTTATCTTAACCTTGTTTTTAGCTATCCTCTTTATGGGTTGTAAACAAGAACCCCTCTCTGAAATTGCAGCGCAAACTTTTCATTACAATCATCAAATAGTTGAAGAACATAAATTAGCACCAAGAGCTTCCTTTTTTAATTTTGAAAGCCCTGATATTTCTGAAAAAGAAAATTCAAATCGGTTTTTAAGTTTAAATGGGAATTGGAAATTTAATTGGGTAAAAGATCCTAAGCAACGACCCACTACTTTTCAAAATATTGACTTTGATGATTCGAACTGGACCACTATACCCGTTCCTGCTAATTGGGAAGTAGAAGGTTTTGGGTATCCTATTTACCTAGACGAACGCTATCCTTTTACCACAAAATGGCCAGACGCCCCAACCGATTATAATCCGGTAGGTACTTACAGAAAAACAATTAGCTTAGATAATGATTTCTTATCACAAGACATTGTCTTGCATTTTGCAGGGGCTAAATCTGCCATGTATGTTTATATAAATGGATCTTATGTTGGTTATTCACAAGGAAGTAAAACACCTGCCGAATTTAACATTACATCCTTCCTTCATGAAGGTAATAACCTAATTGCTTTGCAACTATTTCGCTGGTCGGATGCTAGTTATTTAGAAAGTCAGGATATGTTGCGAATGAGTGGTATAGAGCGTGACGTGTATTTATATTCTCGCCCCAAGGTATATATCTCAGATTATCACGCACATACTACGTTGGATGATTTATATCAAAATGGAATTTTTAATGGGACGGTTTCTATCACCAATGAAACTAATGAGGATATTTCAAAAGAAATAACAGTTTTATTAAAAGATCAATTCAAAGAAACTAAAACCATTGCGATACCAGCGAATTCAACAGTAGCTGTTGAAGTAGATAAAATTATCAATGAGGTGCGTTCATGGTCTGCTGAAATTCCGAATTTATACACCCTTTCGATTCGTTTGGATGACCATCAATACATTAGAAAAAAAATTGGTTTTAAAAGGGTTGAAATAAAGAACTCACAGGTCCTTATCAACGGCAAAGCGATCTATTTTAAAGGAGTCGATAGGCACGAAACCGACCCATTTACCGGTCATGTAGTTTCCAAATCATCTATGGAAAAAGACATCAGGTTAATGAAGCAAAATAATATCAATGCAGTTAGAAGTGCTCATTACCCAAATGACCCATACTGGTTGGATTTATGTGACCAATACGGTTTATATGTGATCGATGAAGCTAATATTGAAAGCCATCCCTTAGCCATCGATAAAGAAACTCAAATTGGTAATGAGATGAGTTGGTTACCGGCTCATTTAATGCGAACAAAACGAATGTACTATCGAGATAGAAACCATCCATCTATTTATTCTTGGTCACTAGGAAATGAAGCTGGGGAAGGAGAAATTTTCAAAACCACGTATCAATGGTTAAAAGATCAAGATAAGAACAGAATTATTCAATACGAACCTGCAGGAAAAGAGGATTATACCGATGTTTATTGTCCGATGTATCCCAAACCAGCATATTTAATTAGCCATGGGAAATCAGATTCTGACAAGCCTTCTATTATGATAGAATATTGTCATGCCATGGGAAACTCAGTAGGAAATCTTCAAGATTATTGGAACATAATAGAGACCTATCCCAACCTTCAGGGTGGTTATATTTGGGATTGGGCAGACCAAAGTTTAGAATATAAAGATAAAAATGATCCTTTCCGTTTAATGGGATTTGGACATAGAGTTTATAAAAATTTTGACCCCCGGGCTAAGATTATTAAAAAAGCAGCTGATGAAGTTTTATCTGAAATGGGAATCAATGACCCTATTTTAGATATAGCAAAAGGCTTAGAACTGTCTCTTATACACATCTGACGCTGCCGACGACTCCTTACGTGTA
>OJCA01000237.1_pt1 | contig 11844 bp, 10 predicted proteins | sample 1591551 | NCBI WGS metagenome assembly OJCA01 (sample SAMN05416738, study PRJEB24817) | seawater metagenome | isolation source: Sea water | place: Canada:Atlantic | collected 2013-07 | reverse complement strand
CGAGATCTAGTACGGTCTCGTGGGCTCGGAGATGTGTATAAGAGACAGGCTATATTTATACTATTAGAAAGAGTGCTTTTTGCCTAAACAATTAAACGTCTAACAATTTCTGAATAACATAAACGTTATTCAATAAACCTATTTTATATGTTAAGTATATTTATTCAAGACGGTTCTGAAACTGCAGAGAACCTAGAGCCATTAGTTAAAGAAAAAACACTATCCATCATGGAATTGCTTATGGATGGAGGCACGGCAGGACAGATTATTATAGGAGTCCTATTTGTGCTTTTGTTTGTTGCTGTTTATCTTTATTTTGAAAGATTATTTGCAATAAAAGCAGCTACTGATTATGATGTTAATTTTATGGATCAGATTCGCAATAATATAAGTACAGGTAATCTAGAAGCTGCAAAAGTATTATGTGCTCAAAAAAACACGCCAGTTTCAAGATTAACCGAAAAAGGAATTTCTAGAATTGGAAGCCCATTAGAAGATATCAATACCGCAATTGAAAATGCAGGAAAGTTAGAAGTATACAAATTAGAAAAGAATGTAAGTATTCTTGCTACCATTGCTGGTGCTGCTCCAATGATTGGATTTTTAGGAACTGTGATCGGCATGGTATTGGCATTTCATACCTTGGCAACAAGTAGTGGTCAAGCAGAAATGGGAACTTTAGCAGAAGGTATTTATACCGCAATGACAACCACAGTTGCTGGATTAATCGTTGGTATTATTGCCTATATAGGTTACAATCATATTGTCGTTAAAACAGATAAGGTAGTTCATCAAATGGAAGCAACTGCTGTAGATTTTTTAGATCTTTTAAATGAACCTGCTTAATGAATTTAAGAGGAAGAAATAAAGTGAGTGCGGAGTTTAGTATGAGCTCAATGACGGATATAGTATTTCTATTGCTGGTGTTTTTTCTATTAACATCACCTTCAATAACACCTGATGCTTTGGATTTAATTTTACCAAAAGCGAAAGGGAAATCTACCAACAAGCAAAATGCGTCAGTTAGTATCACAAAGGATGGTGCTTACTATGTGAACAAGGAACGAGTAAGTGAATTTAATATTGAAACTGAATTAAAAAAAGTATTTGCTGGTCAAGAAAAACCTACTTTAATTCTTCGTGCAGAAGAGGGGGTTCCAATTGAAGATGCTGTTTTTGTAATGGACATAGCAAACCAGAATAACTATAAAGTAGTGTTGGCGGTAAGACCAAATTAGATGCTATCAGGCTGCACGAATGTGAAGAACCGCTTCTCTATTAATACGATACGATGAGTTTATTAGATACCAAACATAAACAAAAGAGTATGGCGATCACAGTAATTTTGCATGTGATGATACTGCTACTGTTGTTTTATGTTGGATTAACTTATTTAGATCCACCTCCAGAAAATGGCATTGCTGTAAATTTTGGTACCATGGATGCGGGTAGTGGAAATGTACAGCCAAAAGAAAAAATAAAAACCGCTCCTAAGCAAACATCGCCAGAACCAGTTAAACAGCAAAAAGCTGAAATAAAAGAAGAAGTTATTACCCAAGATACTGAAGAAGCTCCGGTAATAAAAAAGGAAGAAAAAAAGGAAGTGGTAAAAGAGGTGGTTAAGGTAGTTTCAAAAAAAGAGCCCAAAAAAGAACTTGAAAAAAAACCAGATCCTAAACCAGACCAATCAACTTCCGATGCACTTTCTAGTTTAATAAATGGCCCAAAATCCGATGGAGTTGATAAAGCAGGACAGGGTGATGATCAAAAGTCTGGCGATAAAGGAGATCCTACTGGTGACCCAAATGCAAAAAGTTATTATAGCAATGGAAAAGGATTGGATGGTGATGGAAATTATTTACTAGGTGGGCGAAAAGCTTTAAATAAAAAGAAATTTGTTCAAGATTGTAACGAAGCAGGAACTGTAGTAGTAAGTATTGAAGTAGATCGTAACGGAAAGGTAATCAATGCAACTCCTGGAGTACGCGGTACCACCAATAATTCTAAATGTCTTTTAGAGCCTGCAAAGAGAGCAGCATTAGCCACTAAATTTAATAAAGATGCTAAAGCACCTTCTAAACAAATAGGTAAAATTATTTACCGATTTAGTCTTTCTGAATAATTATAAAAAATTCATTTTTAAAAATTCATTTTTAATACCTTTATAGCAACTAAAAAAAACTGCTATGTATCGTTATACTTTATTATTAATCGCAATAGTATCCTTATCAAGTTGTACTAATTCTACAAAAACTACTGCTATAGAAACGGAAGTTTTTAAAAAATCACCAAACGATTTTATGTTTGTACAACGTGCATATCCTACCGGGGAAATTAAAACAGATGCCTATTCAAAGGCCATACAGTGGAAAAAACAACAAGCTGATAGAAATAACACTGTACTTCCTGTTTGGGAATTCTCAGGGCCATTAAATGTTGGTGGACGTATTTCAGATATTGAAATTCCAATTGATGCCTCAGAAACGTATTATGTTGGAGCGGCATCAGGTGGTATTTTTAAAACTATAGATGCAGGAGCTAATTGGGTCCCTATTTTTGATGAGCAAGAAATGCTTTCTATTGGTGACATAGAAATTTCAAAAAACAATACTGATATCATTTGGGTGGGTACCGGTGAAGTAAATGCCGGAGGTGGATCTTTAGCCTATGATGGCAACGGTATTTATAAAAGTGAAGATGCAGGTTTAACATGGCAAGCAAAAGGATTGCCTGCTTCAGGTAGTGTTGGTAAAGTATTGATAGACCCTAATGATGATGAAATAATTTTTGTAGGCGCAATGGGTCCATTGTTTAGAAAAGACAGCAATAGGGGAGTGTATCGCTCTATTAATGGAGGAGATACTTGGGAACAACGATTATTAGTGAGTGATTCTACAGGAATTATAGACATGGCCATTCATCCTAATAACGGTGATATAGTGTATGCAGCAAGCTGGGAGCGAATAAGACGACCTACTAATCGTCAATATGGAGGCGAAACCTCTAGAATATATCGCTCACAAGATGGGGGAGATACTTGGAGTGAACTAAGCAATGGATTGCCTAGCGATCCCAATTCTAAAGGAAGAATAAGTATTGATATTTCACAATCAAATCCGAATGTGCTTTATGCATTTTACACCGATAAAATTGGGAATGTAGAAGGCACCTTTAAAACAATTGATGGCGGAGATACGTGGACTGAAGTAAATTCAATAAGTAATGGTACTTCATATCACTGGTGGTTTGGGGGGATATTTATTGATCCTACCAATGAAAATATTATTTATAATTCAGGTTTTGTAATGGAAAAATCTGTCGATGGAGGAATGACTTGGAACTCCACCTTTCCAAATGTACATGTAGACCAACATGCAATGGCATTTAACCCTTTAGTTCCTGGGGAAGTTTTAATAGGAAATGATGGAGGATTGTATGTGAGTAACGACGATGGTAATTCCTCATTAAAAAATAACAGCTTACCCATCACACAGTTTTATCGATTTTATGTGGATGCACAAAATTCAGATAAAATTTATGGAGGAACACAAGACAATAGCACGATCAGAACTCAAACTGGAGGCATTAATGATTGGCAGGTAATTTATGGAGGTGATGGATTTCAGCCAATAGTAGATCCCACAAATACCAATGTTATTTATGCGCTATCACAAAGAGGAAACCTAGGGAAATCAAGCAATAATGGAACTTCTTTTAGCGGAGCATTAAACGGAATTATTTCAAGTGATACCAATAATTGGGATACTGCATTGACACTCGATCCCAATGATTCTCAAACACTTTACTATGGAACCCAAAAAGTCTATAAAACTACAAATGCTGCAGGAAATTGGACGTCTATAAGTCCAGATTTAAGCAATGGGCCTTATGCAGGGAATCTTGATTTTGGAACCGTTACAAGCATTGACGTTTCACCTATAAATAGTAATGTAATAGTTGCAGGAACCGACGATGGGAATGTCTGGGAAACAAGTGATGGAGGTGCTAATTGGACAAAAATTTCAGATGCATTGCCAAACCGATGGGTTACCAAAGTTTTGGCGTCTAGAGAAGATGTAAATAGCCTATATGTTACCTTTTCTGGATATCGGTATGGAGAAGATGATGGACATGTGTATAAGAGTACAGATTCTGGAGAAAATTGGTTGGATATTTCTGAAGGCTTACCAGACATTCCAATTAATGATATCGTGCAAGATCAGTATGGAAACTTGTTTTTAGGTACTGATATCGGTGTGTTGTCTTCCTTAGACGATGGTGCTAATTGGGAGCCATTTGGAGAAAATATGCCTTCCGTAGTGATCAACGATTTGTTTATCCATGAGGCTTCAGAATACATGTTTGCTGCAACTTATGGGCGTTCCAGTTATAAAATGGACATCGGTGAAAATGTATTGGGAATTAATAATAACCCTTTGGTTTCAGGATTTAGGATGTATCCCAATCCAGCATCAAACCATGTTACTATTTCACTAGATGACCCTTCTGAAAATAGTTCAATAATTATGTATGATCAGTTAGGGAGAATTGTTTTGAATAAAGATATTGAAAATAAAAGCGATGAGGTTCCGCTTTCTTTAGATGATTTAAATAAAGGAGTTTATTATGTGTACCTTATTTCTAACAGTATGAAATTCACAAAAAAGTTAATCATAAAATAATTAATTATCAATTATAGAGAGACCATATCTTGGCTTTTTAATCAATTGCCAATGTACCAGCGTATTGGTGCTGCTGCTTATAAAGTAGATGTATCCAATACACTAAAGTTAATGGCGCATTTAAAAAAACCTCAAAGCAGTTTTAAATCGGTACATGTTGCAGGAACCAATGGAAAAGGATCTACCAGCCATATATTGGCTTCTGTTTTACAGGATGCAGGTTATAAAGTAGGATTGTATACTTCTCCTCACTTAAAAGATTTTCGAGAACGAATTAAACTCAATGGAAAAATGATGCCCGAGCAGAAAGTTGTTGATTTTGTTGAAAATCATCGTTCTTTTTTTGAAGAAAATCAGTTGTCTTTTTTTGAAATGACCGTCGGTTTGGCTTTCGATTATTTTAAAAATGAAAAAGTAGATATTGCGATTATTGAAGTAGGGCTTGGGGGTAGGTTAGATAGTACCAATGTAATTAACCCGGAAGTCTCGGTAATTACCAATATTGGTTTGGATCACACCCAGTTTTTAGGAACCACTTTAGCTGAAATTGCTTCAGAAAAAGCAGGAATCATAAAGTCAAAAATTCCGGTGGTCATCGGTGAAGCAAAACCGGAAACAACAGCTGTTTTTATCGATAAGGCAAGAAAAGAAAAAAGTCCCATACTGTTTGTTGAAGAAGAAGAGCTTCCGGAATTTAAAACAGATCTATTGGGAAACTATCAAATTAAAAACTATAAAACCGCCCATGCCACATTAGGTGTTTTAAAGCAAAAGGGATGGGGTATTTCCAATAAGAACATTGAAAATGGCTTTTTAAATGTGGCTAAAAATACAGGATTACAAGGAAGGTGGCAGCTTTTAAATAAAAGTCCAAAGGTAATTTGTGATACGGCTCATAATATAGAAGGGCTTAGTTTGGTATTAAATCAGTTAAAAAAAGAAAATTTCGATCAATTGCATATCGTATTAGGAGTCGTAGCTGATAAAAATTTAGATGCTATTTTACCATTATTCCCAAGAAATGCAACTTATTATTTTTGTAAACCAGCTGTTGTGCGTGGCTTAGCTGTAGCTAAGTTACAGCAAAAAGCAAGGGGGTATGAACTTATAGGTAAATCATATGTTACCGTACGCGAGGCTTATAAAAGCGCAATGACTGCTGCCAAGACCAAAGACCTAATTTTTATAGGAGGAAGTACTTTTGTGGTAGCAGAAATTTTATAATATTTTTTATATAAATGTTTGTGTAAATTAAAAACTGCCTTATATTTGCCACCGCTAACAAGAAGGGCAATTAGCTCAGTTGGTTCAGAGCACCTCGTTTACACCGAGGGGGTCGGGGGTTCGAATCCCTCATTGCCCACTTCAACCACAATCCTGTCGAATTTTCGACAGGATTTTTTATTTTTAAAAAATTAGAAGCTTGCTTTATAATTTTTTAAAAATAAAAAAGACGATGTGAGCAAAGCTCAAAAGGGATTGTATTTGCAATAGTGGTTTCAATAGGGGATCTATACTCCCTCATTGTCCACTTCAATAAACCTCAACACACTTATAATTATTAGTAGAGGTTTTTATATATGTGCGATTATTGTATTGTAAGCACGCTTCTAGCACAATATCTCTATTAATTCGAAGGGATAACTTCTCCCAGATTAAGTAGTAATTCCATCTTTAGTTACAAATAACTCAAAACACCTGACATGAACGTTTTTTTAATTAGTTATCAATGCAATGAATAGGATAATTGAAGATTAGTACCATAATCTGTTTTAGATCCATCAGATGGTGGCTTGCTGTCGTAGTTATAATAAAATGAGACTCCTACTTTAAAATTATCACTGAATATACTCACTTGGGGATTTAGATTAAAAGATCCCCTATACCGTCCAGGGTCAGTGATGTAGGGAAGAAAATTAATATTGGCATCTATCCAGATTTTCGGGGAAGAAAATTTATAAACTTTCCACACTACTTGTGTCAATCCTGTTAAGTCGTTTGTAATGCTAGTATTGTCATAGGGTGTTTCACGGCTCATCGTCAATCCTGCTCCAACATAAAGCCTGTTCCAATTGTTGTAAAAAATATCTTTAAGGCCAAGCACACTTATATTTAGTCGGAGTTTGGCTCCTAATTCTCTATTTTGTGAAGCACCAATAATTAAACCTGCAGACCAAGATTTTTTTAACAATCGCTGCCATTCAAGTGCTATATCCGATTTATTTGCACTTAACGTATCCGCCTGGAAGGTGTTGTTATTGTCCCAAGATAACTCGATGAAACTTTTTCTCTTTCTATAATCCAAATTGCCAGAAAATGATGTGGTACCCACATTACTACTCTTTGAAAAATTTGCACCCACACTAAAATTACCTTCTATTCGACTCCAGAAGTTTTGTTTAAGCGGGAATATCTCAACGATGTCATCTAAATAGATTAAATCTTTTCCGGTAGGACTTATAATGTATATTTTTCGATCAATATCGGAGGGTAGAAAAGACCCAAAATAAATCAAGCCATTTTTCATCTTGATTTCAAATACTTTATTAGACCGGATCGCGTTTATTTTAACTTCCTCAACATTAATAGTTCCCATGCCATCCATGCTCCAGCTAGCAGTACCGTATTTCATTTTTTTAAATTCTCCAGTAAGGATGTCTCCGTTGATGTGATAAATAGTATCGGTTTTTTGGGAGTACCCTTTGTTTTGAACAATAACTAAAACAAAGACAAATAGAATGATATGTTTAATTGATGATTTCATATTCTAGATACATTATCACTATATGTTAAAGTAATTTAACATTCGCAGTAGCTTTTTTTAATCGCTTTTAAATTTCCAATAGATGCTGCTCTTTAGATGCATACAAAATTAGCTAAAACATCGACACCATTAAACCTCTATGCACCCTAAAATTTTCAGTTATTCATTTAAAAAAATCAAATATATACTAAAAGTTAATTGTTTATAGCAATCGGTTTTTATTATATTTGTGTAAGGTCTTAATTTTTATTCACAAGTAAATTTACAATAATTATGAAAAATAACATATTTTCTATTCTATGTTTTAGTCTGTTTTTTATGAGCATTGGTGTCTATGCACAAGAAAATAAAGCTGAAACTCCAAAATCTGCAACAGCAACCGCAGCAGATTTGGCAAAAAAATTAGCAAATCCAATCTCTTCCCTAATTAGTGTGCCATTTCAAAACAATACAGATATAGGAATTGGAAGGTTCGAAGGGACACGAAACACATTGAATTTTCAACCGGTGATTCCTTTGAAACTCTCTGAAAACTTAAATTTAATTACACGTGTTATTATTCCAGTGGTATCACAATATAATATAACAGGAGTTGGCCAAAGTGAGTTTGGTATTGCTAATAGTACTGTAAGTACTTGGATTTCACCTTCAACATCAAAAAATGGGCTAATTTGGGGGGCAGGACCAGCCTTTCTTTTACCGAGCTCTAATAAGTATCTAGGAAGTGAAAAAAGTGGAATAGGACCAACCATTATCCTTTTAAAACAATCCAAAGGTCTTACTTATGGTATGCTTGTCAATCAATTATGGTCTGTTATGGGTCCTACTGTCGATGTTGCTGAGGTAAGTTCAATGTTTTTACAAGGTTTCTTGGTATATAATTGGAAAACTGGAGCAGGTGTTGGGATCAGTTCTGAAAATACATTTAACTGGATATCAAATAGTAATAATTCTTATTTAATTCCATCCATAACAGGGCTTACTAAATTAGGGACGCAAATGGTTCAACTACAAATAGGACCACGCATCCCATTAATTTTTTCTGACAGCGAAAGCAGACCAGATTTTGGAGTAAGAGCAAGTGTAGTTTTTGTTTTTCCAAAATAAATAATAGGGATTGCGTCTTGAGTACTATTTTTATCAATGCGCTTGTCAAGCTGCTATAAAAAGATACTAATTTCAATTTATTAAGAGCCATACATTTAATTAATCAATAAAATCACTATAATTATGAATACTAAAAACCTTTTTTTATCAGCGCTCATTGCATTTATAATGCTGGGCTGCAACCATCAAAGCAACAAAAATGATAGCAGTGCAAAAGGCGGTTTTAGCCCTGCTGATGTGCAAGTTAAATTTGAAGACAATGGTTATTTAGATCCCTCCATTATTTCTGAGCTAAGAGATGAACATTTAAGCGTAAAGGCAATATCTGCCTATGAATACGCATTGCCTATTGTTGCTGTTGAAGTTTGGAATAAAGGATTTTTAAAACAAGCCAAGCACGGGGATTGGTTAATTTATGACAATCAAGAATCTAAAATTCCAATATTAACGGCCAATACAACTACTCCTTACGTAATTTCTTTTTTAGATTTATCAACATCTAACTACTATCTTGAAATTCCTGCAGGTCCTATTGGAGGATTGGTGAACGATATTTATCAAACACCTGTTTCAGATTTAGGAATATTAGGACCGGATGCTGGCAAGGGAGGAAAATATTTATTAGTTGGTCCAGAAGGAGAGGTTCCAGAGGATCACGATGCGGAATATGTGGTTAAATCGGGAAGTAATCTTGTTTTAATTGGTACGCGAATAATTGGATTAAGTGATGAAGAGTATAAAAAAGCCCTAAAGGCACATCGCCTCTATAAAGTTGGTGCAAACAGAGAAGATCAAAAATTTATTCAAGCTAGTACTTCAGCCGAGTGGATGGGAAATCAACCTCATGGATTAACTTATTGGGAAGATCTAAATCGGGTATTACAAAATGAACCGGTTGTGGGTAGAAATAGATTTATCCTAACGCAATTAAGAGACATTGGGATTGAAAAAGGAGTGGAGTTTGAACCCACACAAAAACAAAAAGAAATTCTTATCAATGCAGAGAAAAAGGGAAATGCAATGGCCATGGTCAACACCTTTAGTCGTGATTCGTATAAAGAAAAACACTGGCCCAACAGAAATTGGCTCTATGTAATGAATATGAAACACTTGGATCAAATGCATCCTAATTATTATGAAGTAAAGGAAATAGCATCTTATAGCTATGAAGCAGTCACCACTTCAAAAGCCATGATTTTAAACAATGTTGGTAGTGGCTCTAAATACTTAGGAGCCTATATTGATGATGAGGGGAATTGGTTAGACGGAAATAACAATTATGAAATTATCGTTCCCAAAGATGCTCCAGCAAATCAATTTTGGTCCATTACAATTTATGACAACGATTCGCGGTGTATTATTCAAAACGAACAAGGAAAATCTGACATCAGCTCGGTGATGAAGGATTTAAAAGTTGAAGCAGATGGTAGTACTAAAATATATATTGGTGAGAAGGCTCCTAAAGGCTATGAAAATAATTGGATACAATCCAATCCAAAAAAAGGATTCTTTGCTTACCTTCGACTCTATGGACCGCTGGAAAGCTTTTACGACAAGTCTTGGGTCATGCCCAACGTAAAAAAAATAAAATAATTTAGTCCCAGAATAGGGCCATTAAAAGCCTTGCCGCTAAAATGCCAGATAGCAATGACCTTTGGTTACTGTTTCTACTATTTTTTATATACATTGTTAGGTATCTCGCTATTTCCCCCTTGTATTGAAGCCCTAATTTGATAGGTGCTAATAGCTCCATTAAAACGCGTATTAACTATCACCATTGTTGCATGTCGTTATCTTTGTTTTATAAAAGTGCTTCACCACTTAGTTATCTTTAACTGGTGAAGCACTTATAATTAATCTATTAATTCAAAGTCTCCAGGCTTCCATGTTTTATCAAACCAAGCTTGCTCAGGACCATAAAGACGAAGTAAAATATTCCAACTTTTCCCCGGCATGGTTTGAATCCAATTACCTTCATGGCCTTTAGGAGCTATTGGTCCAAACCACATTGTATATGAGCCATCCTTATTAGGTTTTACTGATGGATTTTCACTATCTAGTCCAGCAAATTTTTGATCCGTTTCTAACATTGATCTTGTAATACCATCATACACCATAAAAGACCAGAAATTTTTAGCTGGAACTGGTCCGGGTAATGTTATTTTGTAATTTTTTCCTCCATCTAAAAAATTACCTTCAGAGTCTTGAGCTGTAAGTTCATAAGCTGAACCAGTACCTACTTTTGGTTTTGCCATTGCAGGTGTAATTCCTGTTGCATAATAATGAAACATTGTACGGTCATCGAGAACTCTCGCCCCATTGTTTAAAAACTCACTGCTGCCTCCTGCAAAAGGGGAATACCATTGTCTATCCGAATAAAAATAAGTATTTTCATTACGTGGTCTAAAAACGATAGCTCTTGCAGTTGCATTTCCAATTGCAACGGCTTCGGTTAGAATTTTTTTCATTCTATCGTCTGGATTAAATTCTTGCCCTTTTTTGATTCCAATAGAGGCGAAAAGGCCTAAAATTTCAGGGTTGAAAGCATCGAATGGCTCTTCTTGAATTACTTGATTTAGCTCATTATAAAAAGAGTAATTATTAGAATGTATTGTATTGAATTTGATTCCTGATAAGTTAACAAATTTTTGTTCAGGTGGGTTATTGACTTCAGAATATGGGTAAATGCGCATCTCATCTTTTACTGCTTTTACCGCAGCAGGCTTATCACCATCCTTTACAAAAGCACGCATTAATAACCAATTGCTATAGGTTTTTGAATGTGTAATAAAGTAACCGCTCTCAGGTAGTTCTCCTTTATATCCTGGAGGTACTAAAAGATACTTTCCTCCATTACCCTTGTCAGGACCTGTTAATCCTATATCAGTTACAAATCGAAAATAGGCGTCATCTAAAGGCCCTAAAACATTTGCTGGAGCCTCTAATACTACAGGACCATTGCTAAGATCAAAAACGGCTAGGACATATATTGTTGTAGAGTTCGCACTTAAAAGTAGCGAACGTGCATCCATTAAATCTTCAAAAATTCCAATATCATGCGGCTCAACTCCAACAGATCTTAAACCTTCTCTCATTGCATAAATTGATGCAGCAGGAATTCCTTTTTGAAAAGCATCAACACCTCTATATAAGTCTAAATTATCATATACTTTTTTTGTAGTTGCTTCATCAGGCATGCCATCAAAAAAATTCAATGTACCTAAATGTTCTGTTTCTACTATATCTGTCTCTTATACACATCTGACGCTGCCGACGACTCCTTACGTGTAG
>OJCA01000232.1_pt1 | contig 11944 bp, 8 predicted proteins | sample 1591551 | NCBI WGS metagenome assembly OJCA01 (sample SAMN05416738, study PRJEB24817) | seawater metagenome | isolation source: Sea water | place: Canada:Atlantic | collected 2013-07 | reverse complement strand
CACGTAAGGAGTCGTCGGCAGCGTCAGATGTGTATAAGAGACAGAGCTAAACCACCGCCGCCAGTTTGTTTTTCTTTTTCAACATCTTTAGGAGTTTGAACGAATGCTGATGGTTCAGTGTCTGTTGCTTTGGGTAAAAAGGAGGTGAAGCCTTTAGCTCCAGATACTCCGATATTCAAAGAATCCAACACAGACTGGTTTTTTCCAGGTGCTGGCATAGCGCCCTCGGTTGGTCCTTTGTCTCCTGGGTTGTTTAATCCAGTAGTTCTATCTCCAATACCATCAGTATTAACTATATCTTTCCCACCAGGTTTAGTTGATTCTTCTAATCTTTTTTTTCCTGCCTCTTCTATAGCTAATGCATCTTTTGCTTTTCTAGCTTGAGATCTTTCTTTAGCACCTTTTAATGCTGCTCCAATTGCAGTTCCAACAGCTCCTATCTCTCGACCAATAGTTTCAGTTACTATATCCCTACCTGCTCGACTAATAAAAGCTGCATCTTCAACAGTTAGCTTATTAGCCATTTGCCTTTTCTTAAGTGGGGTCGTTTTGTCTTTTATAGCTTGACCAATTGCAGTCCCAACACCACCTACTTCTCTTCCTATTGTTTCGGTAACTATATCTCTTCCAGCTCTGCTAATAAATTGAGCATCCTTTATGCCTACTTTATTTCCCATTTGTCTTCCCATAATTTATCCTTCTTTAGTGCCGCCGAAACCTCCAGCTATTTGTCCAATACCACCCATAAGTTGTTGGGTAGCTTTTGCCCTTGCTGCGTCAGCTTGTTGTTTACGAGCAGATGCCATTCTAAGTAAATCTTGGTTTTTGTTATAATTTTGAGTTTGTAAATCTTCTTCACCTTGGGCTTCTAAGCCTTGGTTAGCAGCAGCCTGTTGAGCTCTCATAGCTTGATTACGGCTCTCTTGTCCTGCAAGGTCAGCAGATATACCTGCTTTAGATTGCAGTGCAGCAGCGGCAATTGCTTGTGCCCCACCAGCAGCTCCACCTGAAGCTATAGCAGCTTGCATTGACTGAGCTAAAGCAGCATCAGTTTGTTGCGCTTGAAATTGACTTGCTTGCTGATTGACTGTTAAATCTTCAGCTGTATTTTCTAAGTTTGCAAACGGATTTGTAAAAGTAGTATCCATTAACTGTTGTCTTTGTGTTTCAAATTGAGCAGCAGCTATTTTTGCTTCTTTTCTTCTTGCTCTTCCGCCTATTAGCGAACCCGCTATATTAGCAACCCCACCTATCGCATCCGCAACACCGCTTACCGGATTTAAAGCACCCATTAGTCCTTTTCCCATTTTAGTATTTTATTATTAATTCGTGACTCGGTGTGTTATTTACCGAGAATCCTGATTCTATATATTTATCTAATAACACGCCAGGGGTTGCCCAAGCGAATGAATATTTATACCCCATGTCTTCTGCGAAGCTGGAGGTAAAATCCACCAGTAACTGTAACGCGTCACTTCTATCGTTATCTTTATAATCTTTATCAGATATAACTATAGCTGGAATTGCAGTTCTTGAATTTGTTGTGTAAAGAAACATTGCTGCTATAGCATCGTGTTCTTTACATACCATAAAGCCACCTAATCCGTTTTCTGGTAGGAAGTCTCTTTGTGGTGGTGGTTGATCGTAAACTTCCCACCAAGATGGCAAGAAGTTCCAATCTGACTCTATTAATTTTCTTACTTGTAATTTCATTTAATTTAATTTAATTAAGATTGACTTATATAATATTCTGTACTTATTGCAAAAAGTTCTTTAGCTGTTGTTGCGGAGTTTTTAAATCTAACTTTAGCAAAAAACCCTTTAGTACCAGACACATCTTGTGTGTTGCTACCATCTTGTATTAGTGGCCAAAATCCGTCAGCCCCTACAGAACCACTTGGATCAATTATATATGAGGGTTGTGTTCCCACAACTGCCCCATAGTATTTACCTTCTTTAAGGAACCATCCTAGAAAACCTGACTGATCAGAATCAAGCAATCTAACATTTGTTATGTTGTACAGCCCGTCTTGATCGCCTTTTATGCTAGTAGCTTCCCAATCAGAATCACCTTCATAGTTTAGTGTAAGAAAATCAGAAACGTTACCAGAGTTGTCGTTAAATAAAATTTCTACTTCTGAATCATAATCTGTACCATAAAAATTGTTTCTATTAGCTGTATTAGAATTATGCAAATAAGCGTTAGCGTTTTTAAACGTGTAGAATTTGTTGTTCATTGTTATTCCTGATTCAGGAATAAAGCTATATCTAGACGTCCACCCTTGCGTAAGTATATTGTAACCTATTGTTGTATTAGTGGTTTCATTTGGAAATGTTTCAGACCCAATAGATGCTTCTGTGTGATTATACCCTTGCATTGATAAGGTATATATATTTTTAGCACCGTCATACATTCCCACTAGCTTGTTAGCTGTACCAATACGATCTCTATAGAAGTTTGACATACCCCTAGAACTTATTGGATTTATTTGGCCATTAGCAGGAGTTAGCTGTAAAACATTACCTCTTTTAGCGTCTGTAAAATATATATTATTTCTAAAATGTGCAAAAGATTCTGGATGATTACTAATACCAAAGTTACCTTGGTAAACCATAGCTTGTCCTAGTACTAAATTAGTAGCTGTGACGTTAACACCGTCGTCTGCATTAAACAGGGCATCCTTGTCTGCTAATATTCTAAACACTTTATCTTCCGCAAAAGCAATTAAATTAGTGTCTAAAGCAAATAACTTTTGTATCCCTCCGTAGTTAGGTTCTAACTCTTTTGTTATACCTATAGACGCATTAAATTGATTAAGCTCATTGATACCTGTTTTTGAATTATATAATCCTGAGAATATTAAACCAGCTTTTCTATGTTCTTCAGCAAATCTACTAGCTGGGGTATTAACACGTATCCCTTTAGCAAGTTCTACTGAATTAAATTTATCAAAAATTTTCACTGATTCTAAGTATATATTACCAGTGGATGCCTCAGCTGTTCCTATGCAGTTTGCAAAAGGTACATCGTTTGTATATCCATGGTCCGTATCAACGTGATACGTCTTACTTGATTCCCAGTACAGATCTATATTTGAGTCAGCAATAGGTTCAGTTTCAAAATTCATTTCTTTTATAAGCGAAACTTTACCCTCTTCATCAAATTCTGTTTGGTAAGTAGGCAAAACAGTTATTCCTGAATTATTCGCAACATCCCGCGGCATTTTAACAAAAAACGAACCTTGTAATTTTTCTTTTCCATCTTCTGAAAGGCCAAATTTAAAAAATTTAACAAAGCCTTTTGTTCCGTTATATGCACCTGCAGCATCAAAATTCGCAGGAACTGTGGTAAAACCAACAGTACTGGTTAATCCACCCCCGTCATCAACACTCTTCCCTAATGTTATTTTAAATGTGTTTCTTTGATTTGCTCCGGGTGTTGTACCATATTCTATGCTCTCAACAAGACACTTATTGCTATCGCCAACAGTGTCTTTAAGCTGAATAGCTAAGCGGTCTGCGTAGCCGGACATGTCTATCAGTTGAGTTGTATTTAATGGTGTTTCTTTTGAATTAAATAACGTGTTAGCTGTTCCACCAGCCGCAGGATCTTGAGATCTTATATAGGTATTTAAAAAAGCAATTTTTCCTTGCTCATCCCAATTCAACCCCCTGTCTTTAAAAAATAATACTGTTTGCCCAACGGTTATGTAAAGACCAGTGGTATTAGTAAAACTAGTATGACTGTAATAAGCTGAGGAGCTGTGACTAAACAAATCTGCTCCTTGTCTTAAGTGAGCCCAGGTTCCTACGGGTGACATAGTTCTTTCAACAACCTGACTTTTAATAATATCAGGTGCTTCATTCTCTATGTCCAGCACAGGGTGTCTTGATTCGTTGGGAAAAGAAACTTCTATTCCGTTCTCAGCATTATGCCTTCTAGGTATTAATATTGTGTCGTCGGATAGTTTATTTCTATCAGAAGAATTAAACTGTGCATATATATTATCTGATGTGGTGTCATCAGTTGACCCATCATTATAAACATTAAACGCTGATAAATTAAAATGTTCTCCAGCAGCGTCTTTAATAAAGTATCTGTAATATACAGCCCATTCCGGAGCAGCACTTGTTATTTTAGCTGTAAGCGATGATCTAAATCTTGTTGTAAAATCAGTTTTTATTGCAGATCCTTGTCCAACCGTTTCAGCTGCTTCTTGAGTTACCAAGTTACCATAACGGCCATATTTATCAATGTATACCACACCAACATTATATGTTCTATTACCTTTAACGTGTGGCCCATTTAGTGGATCTGCTCCTAGTGATTTAGTACCTATAACTATATTTAAAGGCTTTTGATCAAATTGATGAACATAATTACCATACATAAGTCTGTTAGCGGTTACTTCTTGTGCTTTTGCTTTTAAAGGCACATTATCGTATACTCTAGACAACTGAGCATTTGGTAGAGCTGAAGAGAATGATCTTTTAGTAACTTGTGCTTGTAAGAAAGCACCATCTCCTCTTTCACTTTCTGGTATCTCAATTGTTTTTAGTATATATACAGTACTGGATAATGATTCCGAGTATAGCATGTCTACAGCAACAACATCAGGACCACCTTTATCAATACCGTTAAGATTTATTGACTCAACGGTATTTGATATTGATGTGTTATGACCTTTTTTAAAGTATTCTTCCACGTCTGGGTCTTTAGGAAAAAAGTTAACCTTGCTAAATGGAGCGTATGGAGAATATTGTCCATCTTCATATCTCCACCTATAACTAAAATATGGGAAAATTTTTTCAAAAGGTAGTTTTTTATTTGACATTCTTTATTTTTTTATAGTAACCATGATAAATTATTGCCCCCATATCCTAAATCACCAAAAGGACTTCCCTCTCCGGGCTGTTGTATTAGTTTTATTTTTTTAGTTACCCCAGGTGTGATTGAATGAGAAAGATGAATGTATATTTCACGCTGTGAGGTGCTATTGTTTACAGGACAATTTACAGTTAAAACAGTGTTGCCTGATCTATCTCTTTCTTTTAAAACTCTAGGTAATCCACCACCGCCTGCGCCAGCAGGAAACCAGTAATCATCTGTACGAGCAGTTACAGTCGCTGTAGATGGAGTAACTTTAAAATCAAAACTGTTCCCGTCAATCCCACGACCTTTATTATCAAACCAAATAACATTATTTCCTAGCACATTTACAGAATCGGGTGTTGGAGATCCTGCTGTCTTAAATAACGTTGCTTTAGTACTGTATCCTACGCCTACACCATTTTCAACGGCAGCAATAATATAATATTCAGTGTTAGAAAGTAAATTTTGTATATTTTTACCTCCTATTGTCCTTCCGCCAAACCTTGCACTAGCATCTGCAAAAACTTTATTAGAGCTTGCAATTAAATTAGGCGCTGCTGTTAATGCGTTATTAGGATTATAACTAGCTGCCATATCTGATTTTTTTACATAATAAAACCCTATTATGTTACCAAAATAATCTGCATTTCCACCACTACCAATTACTTGTGATTTAGCCCAAGCGTTGTTTGGTGAAATACTTGTCATTACAACTGGATTTATTATAGGGGCGGTTGCAGCAAGAGGTTGTGTTTTAAATTCGTTTAAATTACTATCAGATAATCCTGCTCCATTTGATACGGTAGTAGAAGCAAAAAACCAATATTCTGTGTTTGGTGACAACGAAACAGCCGCTGACGAACTAAATTGTTGTCTTCCTCCTAAAGTAGCGTGCACTTCAGTTGCAACGCGTCCGTTAGCGTTAATGTCAGGAATATCACAAAGCTGCTTACCTTTTTCAGAGGTTTTCGCATTTGATCCTACTTGTGTTTTTATATTAGCTATTCTTTGTGCATTAGTTGAGCCAACAGTAATTGATTTTTTTGCGTAGTAAAATGCAGGATTCATTTCTATTAAGCTCATGTTTGATCCACCATCCGTAGTCAGATTAGCTCTAATCCTAGCTGTTGTTCTTTCAGCGGCACCAGCGGTTGAAGCTGTAATTTTAGCTAAAGCTACGGGAGGCGCTAAAGTTCTAAATCTAGTGATCCCATCACCATAAGTTCCTTGATTATCACCGTCAAATTTAGCATACGACTTAGCTCCACCTTTTTCAACAAAAGCTTGAACTTTAAATAGAGTATTTGCTTGTAAGCTTGTTTTTGAAGCTTTAAAATTGCCACTACCTGTTCCTGTTGCTATATAATTATTTAATGTAGCTAATTCGCTACTAGAAATATTTACAAAAGCTACTTTTAAACTGCCAGTCTCTCCCGCTGCATAAGTAAAACCTGCTGCAGTAACTGGCGTTTTTAGTGATGGATCATTAACAAATTGAACCGACCCTCGCATAACTCCACTAGTTGTGGTTATGCTTTGAGTGTCTGCTGTAAAAACAGGAGGGGCTTCAGATGATGCTGCGGTCGGAGTATTTAAAACATCTCCAGTCCCTAGTACTCCTCCGTTAAAAGCAGTTGCCATAATATGATAATCAAATCCTGGTTCTATAGGAACCACGTTATTACCGATAAATGTAACTCTAAATAAACCTACATCTGTATTAATTATATCGGGTAACCCAGCAAATTGAGTTTTATAAGCAATAGTTTCAACAGCTGTTGCAGGAGAAGCGTTAATTCTTCTAATCATTTCAGCTTTTTTAGCCGCTTGATTAATACCTAGCGAAACACCTGTTGCTGTTCTGGTTATATAGAACCCTAAAGATTGTACTCCCTGGGAGGTGTCAGCATTATTATCTCCTGTACACACTAACGTAGAGTTTCCATTGCTAGTACCAATAGCTAAATCGTTTGTTGAAACTGAAGGTGGGGTTGTTACTACATCTACGTCACGTATAGTTAATGGCAATATACCTGTTTGGTTCTCAGAGGGATTGTTAGCATATGCTGCTACATATAGTGTTTCTCCTCTAGCTAAGGTTAATCCAGTTGCAGCTGTAGTGTCAAAAACAAATTCATCTAGATAGTTATTAGCTGTCATAGGTACGCTAACCTTAAATATATTAGGGTTAGTACTATGTGTAGCTATCATAGTGAAGAGATTGTTTGATGTTTTACTAAAATAAAAACCTCTTTCTGTTAAATTTCCATTTGGATTTGTTACTTGAGCTCTAAGTATAGCTTTATTGTTCTCTATGCTACATTCTGCTAATTTCAAAGCTGGAGCCTCTGTTTGGGACACGGTTTGTACTTTTACTAAACCTTCGTCTTGACCAGACTCAACATTGACAGCGTAAGCTTGATAATAGAATACCGTGCCTGGCTCAATTCTTATGTTTATAGAAAATTCACCAGTATCTCTATTATATGTAGCTGTATCTTTATAAGCCCCTTGTATCGGGTTGTTTGAACCGCCTACAAGTGTAGATGGTGTGCTGGTATTATTTAAAAAATCTAAAAAATAGTAATAAATACCAACCTCAGTAATTTGTGAGCCTCCTTCATCAGTTACTTTTCCTTTTAATTTATAAGAAAGGTTGGTTAGTTTTTCATGGCCTACCGTGGTTATACTTGGAAAATCTGTTGTAACAGCATTAGTGCTAAAAGCAACAACATCTCCATAAACAGCCGAACCTATTTGAGTTTTAGCATAAGCTATATAATGATATTTTTTATCCGCGGCTAAAACAACTTCTGAACTAAAAGCAAAACCATTTAAATCTGCTACTACTTCAGTACCTTCAGCTATAACAGCTTCTAAAGTAGGAGTTCGAGAATCAGCACTTGTATATTCCCTATAATAAAAGCCTCTTCTTGTAAAAATGGTACCAGCACTAACGCTAGAGCCATGCAGTTTTATAAAAGCATTAAATATCTCTGCCTCTCCTGTTATAGCTAGAGGCTCTTGTGCATCAATCGGCACATCAACTTCTTGAGATAAACTAGAATTAATAACTGCTTGAGGGTGTGGCCTTATTACAGTTATATCTCTCTCTATGAATTGTCTACCATATACGGATGTTGTTCCGGTTGAATGATCTCCCGCTTTAAAAACTTCAAGATTTATTCTTTTAGGCTCTGTTTCATTATCGGTGAAATAAAGTATATTGTCGATAACATTAGCCGCTGTAATAAGCCTGCTTTTATCAAAATTTAATGTAAAACTTCCCATATTATATTTCTGTGTAATTCACGACCACCTCTGGAATAAAACTTTTAGAAGCATATCCTTCTTGTATATAAACTTTGGTGTTTGCGCTTATTGTGTCGTTAATGTTAAAACCAAGCTCTAAAGCGTGTATGTTTTCAATAGAGTTTATTTGTATATCAACGCTTGGTGTAAACGACACAACTGGATTAGTATATGTTCCTGGGTTTATTGTAAATTGAGCCATAATTAGTAGTTATAAGTTATATTCAAAGTATGCGTAAGTGTACTACCAGCAAATCCAGTTCTGTTATTTAAAACTTCTGGATCTGCTTCTATTATAACAGCTGGACATACACCACTTAATGCGCCAGAACCCCAAATTGACATAGCCTCCTTTGCAATATAATAATCGTAGTCAAGGCCTTCCGTTTTGCCGGTTATAGAAACACTTAATTTTGCAGGATCAAACCCTACAAAACTTGAAGTTGTAGAAGTTGCTAAAGGAACGTTTGTAACATTTGCTATAGGTATCATTATAGCTCCATTTCCGTGATTCGCTTCATGGGGTCCTATTTTGAAGTTAGCCAAAGGGCTTGGAGAAGCATTCCAGTGCAGTGCGCTATTCCCATTATGGTCATACACAGCTACAGCTGGCACCGCTCCGGTTCCTGTTTTTGCAAAATTTAAAGTAAAGTTAGAAGTCCTTACTGCATTGGAAGGTGAGCCGTATTTTATTTGTACACCACTTGATGTAAACCCAGTTTTAGAAGCTGTAACCATGTAAAATCCAGGAGCAGATGTTGATGCGTACTCACTTCGGGTTTTCGCATAATTAGTTGGAAAATTTGGCCCAGCATTGATAAAAGTTAAAGAAGTAGAGCCTGTATTACTTAATAAGCCCGTTTCATTTGTTAAATCGGTATAGTCAGCATATAAACCGCTTTGATTTGAAGCAGTTACAGCAAAATAAAGATTACCGTCTGCCTTTTCAAAGTCACCAAAACCCGGATAGTATTGGCCAAGTTGGTTTGTTGTTTCGTCACAAACTGTTGGAAAAATAAATAATTTATTATTTGGTAAAGTATTGTATGCTGGTGCAACGTACGCATCAGTTTGGAAAGTTACAATATCACTAAAGGTTGTTCCTTGAGCATTCGTAACGTAAGCTACAACCGCATGTTCGGTGGTATGTGCCAAAACTGCAACTGCAGCGCTAAAAGGCGACGTTATCGCACCTGCTAATGAAACTTGTGTACCTGAAGAGACAATTTGAGAGCTGGTTAAAGCATTGTTTATTGTTGTTAGTGTACTAGTTTGGGCTACAGTAACTGGTAATGTAGCTGAAAAAGAACTAATAAATTCTATTGTAGAAGGTTGTGGGCCAAAATGTTGTTCGTAAACATAATTACTTGTGCTAATAACATTGCCGTTACCATCTATAACAGTAACATCACTAGATGGAACTCCTTCAAAAGGGTCTGTCCAATTAGGTGATCCGCTAGATATATTTGCGCTTCCGCCCTGTAGCACATCAATAACAATTTTATTAGAGTACAAATTAACTGTGCTGCTTCCACCTGTATTAGCAGTATAATAAAAGCCTATATCTGTTAATGAAGCCGCATCTTGAGTATATCTACCATTCAAAGTAGCGGTGGTAGTTGTTATTAAAGTTGGTTGTAATATAGTAACAGACGTTGCAATAGGAGCTGCGATTGCCTGCTGTGTAGCATTTAAAGTTCCGCTTACATAATCATTTGTGTTACTATATCCATTAGGTACTCTTACTCTTGCTGAAATAGTCCGTAAGGTGTCTGATACTACTGTTTCATTGAAATTTTCAGTAGTACTTTCTATTTCTCCTAAAGATGATGATACACTAATGTCTCCATTAATAGCCACTAAAGCTAGTGCCGAAGCATTAGGAAATGTAAAATTTAGTAATGTGGGCGCAGGCGGGGGTGTTGAACTATCAATTATTATTGTGTTTGCTCTTGGAGGTGTTGTACTAAAGTCGTATTCAAATATACCATCAGTATTATCTCCTGTTACAAAATAGTAAATTTTATCTTCTTCAGGATGAGCTATACTGCCAATTACTTCTGCATTTGGATTAGAAGCAGCACTAAGACCTGTTATGTTTTGAGTTAGTAATAACTCATTACCTTTTAGGTTTTCTAAAGCCCCTACATTGCCGTCTTCAGAAAAAGCAACGCTAACGTTTAAAGCGTCTCTATAAGAGCCAGGAGGGACTAATCTGTCATCAAGGTCCTTGTTCATTTGAGCGGACTGAAAGTTTCTTTTACTTTGTGCCATTTGAATTATTTTTATTAAAAACTACATTTAATTGCATATATTGCATTTATATAATATATATTGCATAAATATAGCAAAAGGTATATGTTTAGTGTTTTATCCATTTTGATTTTCCTCTCAACACTTGTACCATTTCTTCAGACTTATAATTAGATAGTCTTATTTTAGTATTACGTGTTTTTGCACTAGCCTCTTTTTTATAGAATGGAGCTAATTGTGCTGTAGCCGGTCTAAGCTTTGCCAAGTTGTATAGCATTTGCGCATATAAAGCCTCCTCAGCTAGTTTTGGCACTAACACCTTACTTAGATCTCCATTGTCAGATAAGCCATCAGAAATGTAGTCTAAAACAACTGGAGATGCCTCACCTCTAGCAATACCCGCAAAGGTTCCATTAAAAAATATTATACCCTTAACATTATCAATAAAATATGTGCCTGATCTAGACATGTCTTCCGGATTAGATCCAAATCTTTTATTAAAGTAGGAAAAATTATCATCATTATAGTTAGTATGATAATAATCCTGAGCCAACGACGATGTATTCGAAGGGTTACTAGGATCCTGAAATCTTTTAGCTGTTGTAGATTTTGCAGCTTTTTGAACATTTCCAGAACTATCATATAAATAAGAGAAATCTGCATCTTGTAATATAGCTGTTGGGTTGTTAGATGTTCTGCTTGGCAGTAATGTTCTTTTTACCCCGTCATCACCAACTACTGAAATTTTAACATAATTCACATAGTCTTGAGGTAATGGAAACTGCAATGCAGCTCCAAGCTCAATTTCAACACTTTTTTCAGAGTGCAAGATGTCGTAGCTAAATTCTTGAATAGCTCTTTGAGCCCAAAAAGCTACCTCATACTCGGGTACTTTAGTTAAAACCTTATCTTCACCTATGTATGCTACAATAAAGTTATTTATAATATCTTCAAGACTTGTTCTTTTGTAGTATCCTAATCCTTTAAAATCAGCCGGTGTGTTTCCAGCATCTGCTTCAAAGTCTGCGTGGTATGCTTGCTCAGTATATATATTCCTAGATTCTGCCATTATCGTTCAGATTGAGTTATTTGTTGATCTTTTGCTGCTGCTACTTGGGTTATTTCAGGTGATCTTATGATTACACCAGCATATGCTAATACCTTAACTACAAGTTCGTGTTCTTCAGATGGGTGTAATTCAAAGTTTTGATAACCCGATGCACTTGTATTAGGTATGACTTGCCCCGATTGAGTACCACCTACCCATTGTGGCTCGATTGGCTTTCTAACGTAGTTTATTAGCACATTAGATATTCCTGTAACTGGGTGTAAAACTATACCTGCCTCGTGTCTAGCGTAAACAGGATTTTTTACCGTAGGTTTTGTTAAAGGTGCTCTGTTTATATATAGTAAGTCCTTGTTAGACACCTCAGATACGTGAATCCCTCCAGCAGACACCTGTCTCTTATACACATCTCCGAGCCCACGAGACCGTACTAGATCTCG
>OJCA01000230.1_pt1 | contig 11979 bp, 7 predicted proteins | sample 1591551 | NCBI WGS metagenome assembly OJCA01 (sample SAMN05416738, study PRJEB24817) | seawater metagenome | isolation source: Sea water | place: Canada:Atlantic | collected 2013-07 | reverse complement strand
ATCTACACGTAAGGAGTCGTCGGCAGCGTCAGATGTGTATAAGAGACAGCACCACCACCACCTTCAAATGCGGCATGGCCATAACGATCATAAGCGGCTCGCTTGTCCTCATCGCCAAGCGCTTCGTAGGCCTGACCGATCTCCTTAAATTTTTCCTCTGCTTTGGGATCATCAGGATTCTTATCCGGATGATGCTTCATCGCGGCTTTCCGGTAAGCTTTCTTGATATCGTCTTGAGAAGCCTCCTTAGAAACTCCCAAGACCTCGTAATAATCTTTCTCAGCCATTACTTGGAGCCCTCAGATTGGGGTTCAGGAGCCTTGGCGACAATAACACCTGCAGCTCGAATCAAACGATCATGCAAAGTGTATCCCTTCCGCTTTACAAACAGAATTTCACCCGCTTCTGCACCTTCCTTCTCTTCCTCCGCAACCGCATCATGCAGATTGGGATCAAAAACTCCCTTAGTAGATACTTCTTTGAGACCTTGAGCCTCGAGAAAATCATCGAGCTGGCCCTTCACCATTACCATCCCTTTATAAATCATGGAATCTTGATCCTGCTCTGCCATTTGTAGGCCCATCGAAAAATTATCAAAAACCGGAAGAAGCTCTTCAACCAAACCCGCCCGTGCGAAGCGTAAATCCTCGGAGCGCTCACGTGCCATACGCTTCCGGTAGTTTTCTAGGTCGGCGGCAGTTCGCAACGCTGTCTCTCTCCATTTCTCGGCCTCTTGCTCAGCCGTCAGGGGAAATTCTTCCACAATTTCAGCTTCCTCTTCCGAGTTTCCGATCGGAGTTTCTTCCTGCGGTTTCTCCGAAAAATCGGCCTGTCCATCAGTTTGGGCGGCACCTTCTTCAATCACTTCAGGTTCCTGAGAGCTTTCTTGCATGGCCGAACCAATAGCGAGCTTCTCTTAATCGTCAACTCCAACGTGAATTAGAAAGCTTTGAGAACCAAATCTTACTCCAGCGAGTTTCACAGGTTCATCAAGGGCAGGACCACTAATTTGAAGCCCCGCCTCCGACTCTTTTACTAGAAAACCCGGAAGGAGTTTTCCATAGCTATCTTCCACCCAACCCGCTTGCGGCATCATTGTCGTTGTTTCGTAATCAGGATGAGGAATTGAATAGCTCAACACGCGCCCCTTTTTTACCAGCCCTGTCTGAAGGGATCGACTGGAGGCACCTTCGAGCACCAAATGTTGGATCCCTTTTCGGCGAAGCTTCGCAAGAAGGTCAACACGCTGGGTCCGCAAAATCACGAGATCAATCCGCTCGCGGGAAATGATGGAAAGAAAATCCTCATCTCTTCCCTCGCAGAAGGCCACTCGGGCATCGGTCAACTGAGGCCACAAAACCCCGAGAATTCCGCACTCTTCGGCACCCTCCTGCCAATCGATCAGGATGCGCTTTTTGCGGCTCGATAAATTCACCTGATTTAGTTGGAGGGCATTGGCTCGCATTTGCTTTCCGTTTTCATCATCAGCCCAGCATTGTGCCATCATGTCACTCCATCCATTCGGGAGATCCGTGAGAACTTTGGGCTCTTGACAACACGACGACTTCATTTCGTGGGACCGGGCCGCAACCGTCTGAGTCGAGAGCCGATGAAATTCCTCAGCCAACTTCGGTCCACCGAGTTCACTCACATCTTGCGCTTCACCATAGGCCACCGTGATCCCGTAAGGAACCTTGCGGGGTCCCTTTTTAAGAAACTTACTTCCTTCGAACGACCACATCGATCCCCACAGGCCATCCATGTAGGCTGCCACGACCGGACACTTTGCTTTCCGGGCAATCACTTCAAAACCCCGCTTAATTTCCGAAAGCCCACCTGTTCGGGAAAGCTGACCCTCGGGAAAAATGCAGACCACGTCCCCTTCTTCGAGGGCCTCTTTGGCCACCCGGATCGCCTCTTTCGCCTTCGTGGGAGAAACCGGCACCGTTTCAAACAAGCGGACCGCCTTGCCAATAATCTTGCGATCAAAGCAGGTATCAAACATCAAAAAACGAATTGGACGCGGGCAAGCCGCCGAGAGCACGATTGCGTCGATGTAAGTCAGATGATTGGCGACAAGAAGAACGCCTCCCTTCTCAGGAATCTTTTCCTCTCCAATCATCCGAATCCGATAAAACGACTTAAAAATCCCCAGACCAAGAAGCCGAACAAAATCCTTGGGCAAAAGCCGGGCCACGTAAAGCGTCACCACCAAACAGGCACCACCCACCAGCAAGAACTGCGCCCATACCGGAAGAAGCATGCCCAGTATTAGCTGCAGCACCACCGCCAATACACCACCCAGATTGATGCAAAGGTTTGAAGCCGATAACACCAGCCCCCGCTCGTTCTCCGAGGCCCCGTCTTGCAGATAAGCATTCAGTGGAACCAAGAAAATCGCGCCACCCAAGCCCGTGAAAGCGAGACAAACAATACGCAGGCCGTCGGCTGAAATCGCAAACGCCAAGAGGAAGGTCGAAAGCGCCATCAAACCGCCACCGAGCACCACCAGTCCCATCTCATTGCGCTTCCGGCAAATCCAACTCACCAGTATACTTCCCACCACGATTCCCACCACCACTGGCGTCCAAAGAACGGCAGTCTGATAACCCATCCCCACTGTTCCCCCGCTCTTTTCTTGCGCAATTTGGATAATGAGCAGCTGCAGGAAACCTCCAAAACTCCAGAAAAAGGCAATCCCCAAGGTCGCACGCCACAGCCCCTTCTGCGCTTTCAACTTCGCCAGATCGACAAAGTGTCGAAAGGCCACCTTTCCCGAGTAAGGCCCTGCTCCTTTTGCCTTGGTCGGCTGAATCATATAAGAAAATACGAGCGAGACCACCGCACCGATGAGGACCCACAAAACCGGCACCAGCGCCGCCTCCCAAGGTCCTTTCCCCAGCGCAATCCCCCAGGAATCAAACCACAGGCTCCCGATAATTTGCCCCAACAGAATCGCCAAGATCACCGTTCCCTCCATCACTCCATTAGCAAACCCAAGCTTTCTTGATCCCACCAACTCCTTCACCACCCCCATCTTCGCCGGACTCAGTAAAGCCGATTGCGATCCTAGTAAGAAGAATGCAAACATCGTGATTCCAAGTGCGATCGCGGCATTATCTTCCCCGGATCGCACCCCTAGCCAAAGGGCCGATGCCATCACTAACAGCACCAGCAGCTGGAACCAAGACGACCAGCGAATCACCCGGTGCTTCGCAAAATGATCCCCCAGCCACCCCGCACTCGGAGCGAAGAGGATAAACGGAAGCACCAAAAGCGCCGCCAAAACATATTGAACCCCCTCAAAGGCCAACCCCATGTTATAAAGCGCCACTCCAAGCGGGATCAGGAGAAACTTGGCAAAATTGTCGTTGAAGGCATTCATCGTCTGCATCCCAATGAGACCATAAAACGACTTCCATTCCCGAGATCCTGGATTCACCTCCGATTCGTTCACGGGCTCACCCTGCACAACTTCGCTCATTCTATTGAATTGATTATCAGAAGGATTTCATCGTTTTAAATAATAGTTCCCCCTAACTGAAACATTCAAGCAGCCTCAGCACACATAGAAAGAACAGAAATGAGCCTCTTCATCTCCAGCTGCCTCGTTCTATCCGCAATTTGCCCCCCCTCGCCTGCCTCGGAGCCGCATTCGTCTTCCTCACAGCTATCGCGGTCTTCATCAATTCATGCCTGACAAAAACGGGTAAAAAGCCAGCCTCACAGGTCCCTCCGGAGGCCAGGAAGCAAACCACAAACCGCAAACCGCTAATCGCCAAGATCGAATCAGCACTCAAACGCCTTTTCCGATGCCCACCCTCTTTCAGCTTCGAAGCAAGTTGCACTTGGCAATTCCCCCACTCTGGGCCTATTTTATCGCCATCTCGGCAAGGAAAATGCTTCAAGGCATTCGCCCCCTTCCCGAAACCTACTTTTTGTTATGAGCCCTTATCACTCCAAGCACACACCCGACTCGACCGGAACTCTCCACCAATGGGATAACGAGACCGCGAACTGCGGCATGGGCGCGATCGCACATCTTAAGGGAGAAAAAACCTACCAAATCATCGATTATGCGATCACTTCCGTCTGCAACATGACCCACCGGGGTGCCGTCGATGCCGATATGAAGACAGGTGACGGCTCAGGAATTCTCAGCCAAATCCCACGTCCCCTTTTTGCCAAAGCGGCTGCTCAATTCGGATACTCCGGCTCAGCCGATGACCTTGCCGTCGGCGTTTTCTTTCTCCCGGGCGATGACACCGCGGGCTCGTCTCAAATCAAAACCTTCGTTGAGTCTACCCTCGCAGAGCGCAACATCCCTTTCATCGGATGGCGCGAAGCCCCCGTCAATCCCGACGAACTCGGAAAACTCGCCCAGGACACTCAGCCCGAAATCCTTCACCTCCTAGCCTCCAAGCCAAATGACTGGGACGGCGATCATTTCGAGCGACAACTCTTTTTAGTCCGCCGCGAGATCGAAAAGGAGTTTGAGGACGTAGCAGACTTCTACATCCCGACCCTTTCCGGACGACTTATCAGCTACAAGGGCCTTGCAATGCCTGCGACCCTCAGAGCGTTCTACAGTGACTTGCAGGACTCCGATTTCCAAACAGGGATCTCTCTCTACCACCAGCGTTTCTCCACCAACACTTTCCCAGCTTGGCCTCTCGGACAGCCCTTCCGCATGATGTGCCACAATGGCGAAATCAACACCGTGCGAGGCAATCGAAACTGGATGGCCTCCCGTGAAGAATTCTTCGAGTCTGACATCTGGGGAGGCGATGTTGATCTCCTCAAGAATCTCATGCGCGCGGGCGAATCCGATTCCTCCTCTCTCGACCACGCGCTGGAGCTCCTCGTCCTCTCGGGCCGCCCGATCGAGCAAGCCATGTGCATGCTCGTACCTCCCGCTTTCCGCTACGATCAGGACATCTCCGAATCTGTCCGCGGCTTCTACAACTATCATCGCTCCTTCTCCGAGCCTTGGGATGGCCCCGCCGGACTCGTCTTCACCGATGGCATCAAAATCTGTGCCGGACTCGACCGAAATGGTCTCCGTCCCAGCCGCTACACCCTCACTCAAGACGGACTCCTCTATATTGGATCCGAATCCGGTGCCGTTGTCCTTCCCAATGAAAAGGTGATCCGTCGCGGACGCCTCGGACCGGGGCAGATGATGTCAGGAAACACCGAAACGGGTGAATTTCTCACTGACAAGGAGATCAAAGAGAAGCTCGCCGCTCAAAAACCTTACGCCAAATGGGTCGACGAAAATCGCGTTGAACTGAAGAACTTTGTTTCTAACGAGCCACACGTCCCTTCGGTTGATTTCGATAAAGTGGAGCTCTCCCGCCACCAGGTCACCCAAGGCGTTACCTCCGAGGATCTTGACATGGTGTTCCCTCCCATGATCAAAGGTGCTCAGGAAGCGGTTTTCTCGATGGGCGATGACATCCCTCTCGCTCCCCTTTCCCGCTATCCGCGCCTCCTTTTCACCTACTTCAAGCAGCTCTTTGCCCAGGTCACCAATCCTCCGATTGATCCCATTCGCGAATGGGCCGTCATGACTCTGGGTGCCGGACTTGGACCGGAGCAAAATCTCCTCTCGGAAACTCCCGGGCACGCGCGCATCTTGCAGTTAGATTCTGCTATCCTTTTCGAGCAGGAACTGGACGCGATCACCCACCGCGATGAGCACAGCTTCCGCTCCCTCGTGATCGATACCACTTGGGCCGCATCTGAAGGAGCCGATGGCCTCAAGAAGGCACTCGAAGCCATTTGTGCTCAAGCCGAAGAAGCAGTCGACGCCGGATCTGAAATCCTCATTCTCTCCGATCGCGCCACCTCGGCCGCCCGGATTCCTATTCCTTCACTTCTCGCCATCGGTTCGGTTCATCACCATTTAAACCGTTGCCGCAAGCGTCTTCGTTGCTCCATCGTCGTCGATACCGGCGAAGCCCGTGACACCCATCAAATCGCCTGTCTCTTCGGATTCGGCGCAACCGCCGTCTGCCCTTATCTCGGATACGCAACAGTCCGAAACGTCGTCGCCCATGACGTCAAAGGAAAGCTGGAGGGCATCTCTCCTGAAAAGGCGATGGCCAACTACCGCAAGGCCCTTGAAAAAGGCCTTCTCAAAATCATGTCGAAGATGGGAATCTCGGTTCTCAACTCTTATCAAGGAGCTCAAATCTTCGAAGCCCTCGGTATTGGAAAGGAAGTCGTCGACTTCGCCTTCACCGGCGCACACTCCCGTATCGGTGGCGTGGGCTTTACTGAGATCGCCGAAGAATCACTCATCCGCCACCGTGCCGGCTGGGAAATCGATCCTGAAGCAGGCAAGACGCTCGACCTCGGAGATCCGGGCTACAATCGCTACCGCAAGTCCGGTGAGCGCCATGCCCTCACTACTCCCGTCATTAAGAACCTCCACACCTTTGTCCGGGACAATAAGAAAGAAGACTACGACGAATACGTCAAAGCCTCGCTCGACAACAACCCGATCACCATCAAGGACCTCCTTGAGTTCAAGGTTCCCGCCTCTGGCGTCCCCCTCGATGAAGTGGAGCCTGCCGAGGAGATCGTGAAGCGTTTCAGCACCGCGGCCATGTCCATGGGAGCACTCTCTCCCGAGGCTCACGAAACTCTCGCCATCGCGATGAACCGCATCGGCGGAAAGTCCGATTCCGGTGAAGGCGGAGAAGATCCCCGGCGATTCAAACCATACGCAAATGGTGACCTTGCCCGCTCTTACATCAAGCAGGTTGCCTCAGGCCGCTTCGGAGTATCCGCGAACTATCTCGTCAACTGCGATGAAATCGAAATCAAGATGGCCCAAGGTGCCAAGCCTGGTGAAGGTGGACAGCTTCCTGGTCATAAGGTCAATGGCATCATCGCCCGCCTACGGAACACGCAACCTGGCGTTCAGCTCATCTCGCCTCCTCCTCACCACGACATTTACTCAATCGAGGATCTTGCCCAGCTCATTCACGACCTGAAAGAGATCAACCCAAAGGCAAAGGTCACCGTCAAACTCGTCGCCGAGTCTGGCGTCGGCACCGTCGCTGCCGGAGTCGCGAAAGCGAGCGCCGATAACATCCTCATTTCAGGACACGACGGCGGAACCGCTGCCTCCCCTCTTTCCTCGACCAAACACGCGGGTCTCCCTTGGGAGCTCGGCATCTCAGAAGCCCATCAGGTTCTCATGATGAACAAGCTTCGGAATAATGTCACCTTGCGAACCGATGGCGGCCTCCGCACCGGACGCGACGTCATCATCGCTGCCATCCTGGGAGCGGAGCAGATGAACTTTGGAACCATTGCCATGATCGCGATGGGCTGTGTCTACGTGCGCAAGTGCCACCTCAACAACTGCCCCGTAGGAGTTGCAACCACCGACCCCAAATGGCGCGCTAAGTTCAAAGGAACTCCCGATCACGTTGTAAACTATATGATGGGCGTCGCTACTGAAGCGCGCGAGATCATGGCCAGTCTGGGTGTTCGCACCATCAACGAACTCGTCGGACGTCCGACCCAGTTCCTCGAGCAACGCATCGTGCCGGATCATCCGAAGGCCAACACCATCGACCTCTCAGCCGTCCTCGCAGATAAAGCCGACGCCGACACCGTGCGAACATGCACTGAAGAGCGTAACGACGGCATCCACAAGCTAGCCCTCGACCTTGAGATCCTAAAGGATCTCGCCGCCCACACCGGAACAACCGGGGACGAAAATCCCACCGGCCCTCTTTTGGACCGTGATCCCTTTACGAAAGAATATAATGTCGTGAACACGGATCGAAACATTGGCACCCGCACCTCTGGCCGCGTTGCTGAGATCTATGGCGATACCGGTCTCCCCCAGAACTCCATCAACCTCACCTTCCGCGGATCAGCGGGACAATCCTTCGGCACCTTCCTCTGCCAAGGACTCAACCTTACCCTCATCGGCGAAGGAAACGACTACGTCGGAAAAGGAATGGCCGGTGGTGAAATCATCGTCCGCCCGCCTGAGAATATTTGCCCTGACTTTGCCGCGGGTAAGAACTCCATCGCCGGAAACACCTGCCTCTACGGAGCGACTGGAGGACGACTTTTCCTCAATGGCCGTGCTGGTGAGCGCTACTGCGTGCGAAATTCTGGTTCCACCTCAGTCTGTGAAGGAGTCGGAGATCATGGTTGCGAATACATGACCAATGGTCTCGTCGCCATCCTCGGACTCACCGGGAAGAACTTCGGTGCCGGAATGTCGGGCGGAACTGCCTATGTCTACGACATCGATGGAAAATTCCAATCCCGGCTCAATCCCGAGATGGTCGTGGCCCTTCCGGTCAAGCGCGAGCAGGACGTCACTGAGCTTAAAGGACTCATCGAACTTCACGCCGAGAAAACCGATTCTGTTCGAGCCAAGGAAATCCTGAAGAATTGGGAAGCCAAGCTCCCCAAACTCATTCGTGTCATCGCCAAGGAGAAATACGACCTTGAACTTGCCGAACAGCAGCACGAAGACGCCGATGGTGTCATGGCCTAGTTTACCCCTATCCATTTACGGGACTATCTCCACAGAGATAACTCTCTCAAAGCTAGCCCTAATAACAAAAAACTATCGTCATCACTGTATCCCTAGCGTCTTCATCCGGCGCATATGGGCAGGAAAATTTCATCCAGGCGCGGGCTTTTTCTGGCGTCCCAAATTACTCTACTACCGTTTCGTTCGACGAATATAGGGAGACAAAGATATCCTTTCCGTGACGTGAAGCTAGTGCCTGACCACCACCGGATCAGGAGACGTCAAGACAGGCTTCTGGAGCGATTACTCCAGAGCCGGTGCTAATAATGTAGATATCGCTGGAACCACATACTCTGATATTGGCAGTGAAATTGGCACTTCTTCTGGGACTGTTTTAGGTCACCTAACTCTGACAAGAGTCGCAGTTCCTGAGCCTTCTTCAGCTTTTCTTAGCAGGGCTGGACTCGTGGAATTCGGCCTTCGCCGTCGGCGCTAGAATCCTCGTTCCTTTTTAATCAAAAGCCCCTGCTCGTCATCACGACGGCAGAGGCTTTTTTGATTCTCCGAAGCTCAGGAAAGCCGAACGCTTTGCTTCTTGCTGAGGCGGAAGATTTGTCCTGCTTCACCAGCAAAGACCGCTTGAGGATCAGTGAGCTTCTCTCCATCGAGCTGCACTGCACCTGTGGTGATGAATTGCTTACGGAGTTCGCCATTGGACTTCTCCATTCTGAAAGCCTCTTTGAAGACCACCGAAGCCGCTTCGATGATCGTTTTCCCGTTCAAATCAGAAGACGCAAGCTCAGGAAGATCCGCCGCATCGAGATCACGTTTGGAAAAACGAGTATCCCAATCTTCACGAGCTCCTTTACCAGCTTCTTCATCGTGATAACGAGAGGTGATTTTTTGCGCGAGCGTCTTCTTGGCCTCCATCGGATGCAGTGATTCATCACGAGCTTCACCAAGGAGAAGAAGGTAATAGCGATCCATGAGTTCATCGCTAATGCTCATGAGCTTGCCATACATTTCGTTCGGCTCTTCGGAGACGCCCACATAGTTGTGAGAGCTCTTCGACATTTTTTTTGCGCCATCAAGGCCTTCGAGAAGCGGCATCAACATCACCACTTGCTGGGACTGGCCTTCCTCCTTCTGAAGGTCGCGACCTACAAGAATATTGAAAAGCTGATCCGTGCCTCCGATCTCCACATCAGACCTTACTTCCACCGAATCCCAACCCTGCATGATAGGATACTGGATTTCGTGCAGTCGCACCTCCTGCCCTTTCGCCACCCGCTCTTTGAAATCTTCACGCTGAAGCATCTGCTGCATCGTGACCCGGGCATTGAGCTTCAAGACCTCCTCGTAAGTCATAGTACGAAACCATTCTCCGTTAAAAACAACTTCGGTTTTTTCACGATCAAGAATCTTGAAAGCCTGCTCGGTATAGGTTTCGGCATTCGACAAGACCTCCTCGCGCGTCAGAGGCGGGCGAGCCGTGCTTCGTCCGGTTGGATCCCCAACCGTCGCAGTGAAGTCACCGATGATCAGAACAGCTTGATGTCCCAATTGCTGGAATTGCCGAAGCTTCTCCAAGGGAACGGTATGACCGAGATGGATATCGGGCGCGGTCGGATCCACCCCTAACTTGATCCGGAGAGGGCGATCTTCTTTAAGCTTATCCGAGAGCTCCTTCTCGGAAAGAACCTTGGCGGTGCCACCAAGGAGTTGGGCCAAAGCATCTTGATGACTCATATGAGCTGGATACAAGCGGGCTCTGACACGGAGATCAAGTGCAGGCTTCCCTTTCCCACTTCCTTTTTCTTGGAAATCGCTTATCGAGGACGGCATGTCTGCTGATCCTTATGCTTCTCCGGAGACTTCTGCGGCACCATCAACTCCTCCACCCATTGCCCAGAAACCATCGCGCCTCATTGTTTTTGGAATCCTACACATCGTTGGCGCCGTTATTGGCTTCGGTGGCCTCATCGTCAATTTTGCACAGGGAGATCCCAAAGACGCCTTTGTCAAAGTCCTTGAGCAGCCGGGAATGGATGCCACTTTCAATCAGGAAGCGCTCAATGCTTTGGATCGTATCGTTAAGTATAATCAACCACTGGTCATTGGCAGTTTCATTGTTGCAGTCTTCCTGCTCCTTAGCGGGATCGGCCTCTTGAAGTCCACAACTTGGTCTTTGACGTTCTCGAATATCTATTCAGCCCTTTCCCTCATTTTAAAAGCGATCATTCTAGTTCTTGCCGTCGTGGTTTTACTACCCGCCTATAACGAATTCTTTGACCTCGTCACAGGAATGGAACCAAGCAAACAAGAGAAGATTAGAATTATGATGATCGGCGGACTCTTCTTTCCCCTCATCATCGTAATCTACCCCATCCTCAGCTGCATCCTTCTCAACAAGAAAATCGTAAAAGATCACCTTGGGGTTTCCTAGGGGATCACAAAAATAAAAAAGCCGCTCTTTCATGGGAAAGAACGGCTTTCAAAAAATGGGGCGACCGACGGGGCTTGAACCCGCGACAACCGGAATCACAATCCGGGGCTCTACCAACTGAGCTACGGCCGCCATCTGATGACGTGCAAAAGCTAGCTCCCCTTGGTGGATTTGTTCAAGTGGAAAAAAACGTTTCCTCCACCCAATTTGATTTTAGTTGCGAAAGACTAGCCGGATGGTGCTTTGCTATATTCCAAATAAACATCCTCGAGCGAACGCCGAACGGGTGTCACCTCGGACACTTCGGCTCCGGAATCCACTAAGGCCGCGACGATTTCGGACACCTTCGTCTCTAAAGGAAAAACGATTCGCCCCCCGGGCATCGGCTCTCCTCGGAACCGCTTGATCACTTCATCCCGCACATGGACCGGTTCGGCCTGAATCCGAAGACCCAGACGATCATCCCTCAAATCATTGACCCGCCCCTGAAAGACGTGCTCCCCTCCTCGAATAATGGAAACCCGGTCACACATCAGTTCGACCTCAGATAGGAGGTGCGAATTAAAAAGAACCGTCAAACCTCGCTCTTCCCGCAAAGATAGGATGAAATCACGGAACCACTTAATCCCCTCGGGGTCGAGCCCATCGGTCGGTTCGTCCAGAAGCAAGACTTCAGGCTCCGGGAGAAGCGCCTGCGCCAAAGCCAGCCGTTGACGCATCCCATGGGAATAGGAGCCCACTTTTGAAGTAATGCGATCCGAGAGCCCCACCTTTCCGACAATCTCCCGCGCTGCTTTCTCATCAAAAGGGCCACTCAAACCAACGAGAATCTTAAGATTCTGCCAGCCGCTCATGTAATCGTAGAACGCTGGAGCTTCAAAAATTGCGCCGACCTTCCTGAGAGCTGCCGTCTGCTCCTTGAGCACCGAAACACCTCCTACCTCGACCTCGCCTCCATCAGCGGACACCCTGTCTCTTATACACATCTCCGAGCCCACGAGACCGTACTAGATCTCGT
>OJCA01000223.1_pt1 | contig 12166 bp, 22 predicted proteins | sample 1591551 | NCBI WGS metagenome assembly OJCA01 (sample SAMN05416738, study PRJEB24817) | seawater metagenome | isolation source: Sea water | place: Canada:Atlantic | collected 2013-07 | reverse complement strand
ACGAGATCTAGTACGGTCTCGTGGGCTCGGAGATGTGTATAAGAGACAGATTACAAGACTGTGCACGAGGTGCAGCTTACGCTATCCGCAAATAATTAACTATGAATATATTTTATTTAAATAGCGATCCTGTAGTCGCTGCCGAAAAACAATACAACAAACACGTTGTCAAGATGATACTTGAGTCTGCTCAATTACTATGTTCAGCTCATCACATGCTTGATAGTGAAATCGATGTACCTTATAAGTTAACACATAAGAATCACCCCTCTGCGGTGTGGACACGAAGATCACTACAAAACTATGCATGGCTATACTACCACATGTTAGCTCTTGGCGACGAATACACTAAGCGATACGGTAAGAAACATTTAACTATAACTAAATGTGAAGATGTACTATCTAAAACACCGGGTCCGATCTTTGACACTGGCTTAACTGATATGCCTCAGTGTATGCCTGACGAATACAAAGTTGATGGCGATTCTGTAGCTGCGTACCGTAATTATTATATTGACGCAAAAAAACATTGTGCTAATGTAAACAAAGAAATGCTATACACTTTGCATAAGCAGTTCGATTAAACCGAAAAGTGTGGTGTTACACTGGGATAAGTGTACATTAAATGTCTTAAGAAGAAACCAGCCACATGGTATGAGAGCAATTGGCATCCGCAACACGATTAATGATCACGCGATAGCCAGGAACTAGGTATGGATGCCCCGACCGGGTGTACTGCTGACGAGTATGAGGGTTCGATTCCCTCGCTAGTTACTAAATTAAATAACTATGCAATACACTAAACAACTAATTTTAGGAAAGTTAAAAACTAACTTATCTGCTAACAAAGTAAATAAACTTTTAAGAATATACAATAAACTATGAAACGTTTTTTAAACAAGTACCTTGAAATATGTTTTTTCTTAGGCGAACAAATAGCTTGTTGTATTGCAGTATTTACGCCAGTAGGTATAATATATTATTTATTGGGTGTACTGGAAAGAATTTAAACAAATTATTTTAACATAAGAATATACAATAAACTATGAGTAAATACATGATATATAACAATGATGAGGTAACCTTTATACTACAGCCTACCTTAGACGATGCAAAACAATGGGCAATAATGTATTGCGATCACTCGCATGAAATAATAGTAAGAGAAGTAAGTGACATAAAATATAAATATTAAATCAAATAAATATGGGAAGAGTAAAAACAGAAATTTTAGTAGTAGAATCCGAAGCAATAGCTTACGCTAACTATGGGCATGAAGCAAAACAATTATATGTGATGTGGAAAAGCGGTCAAGGTTATACTTACCACAGTGTACCGTTGTATGTGTGGAGAGGATTACAAGCAGCACCATCATTCGGAAGATTTTTGGTATACGAAATTAAAGACAAATATCAAACTATTGCAGACTAAACACGATCACTTAAAGATAATATAAACGAATCAAAAACAAATAAATTATGAAAATTAAAGTAAGAAACATGATTAGCAATGCCGGTAACTCTGTGCCAAACCAATTTATAATTACAACTCCTGAAGGTAGATACTTTCAAAGTTATTATAGCACGATCGCTTTTAAGCCATTCGGAGATGACAAAATAGAACTTGATGAGGACACATGGGACTATTCCAATACCACAAGTAAGTACAGACGTATGTTTTTAAATGAGGGTATTGATGAAACACGTGCTAAAATAGAATCTAAAGAATATAAATTAACTAACTTAAACTAAATATTATGAAAAAAACTAGAGAAGAATTAGACGCACAATTATCAGTGTTAACCACTCAATTACTTGAGTCAGAAAAAACTACTGATGAATACAGAAAACAACTGGCACTTAATAAACGACAGCTTGAAGATGTAAACAAACCAGAACTAACTGAAGATCAATACTCTCATCTTTGCGATGTTATCAATGACGCATTAAGAGAGTTTAATTTTGAAGACTCAGGCAACTACGATATTGATTTTAGTCTTGACTACGGCAATCAAATCATAGCTGATAACATAACATTTAATGAAATGGATGAATTACAAATGACTATTGAACAAGCAATTGAATCTGTATTTAATACTGCAAAGAGTCAACACTCAGGGAACGATTAGTAATGCTATACACTTTTTAAATATAAAATATGACGGAAAAAAATATGGAAAAATTAGCTAATGTGATCGTGAAGAAATTCTTTGAGCGCATTGACGCAGATACTAAAGCAATGAATGCTGAATTTGTGGATGAGTTAATAGATAATGAGTCTCAATTAAATGAACTACATCTATTATTACAGCATTACGAACGAAGTGAAGATTATATACAAGCAGCGAATGTGTTTGCAACCATTAAAAAGTTGGAAGAGCTTAACAAATAAAATACTCCCGCTAAATTGTAGATATATATATTAAAACTAGATGTTATATAAATAAAATTTATAAATCAAACTAAAATTAAATAATGTATATAGATATAATCACGCTTTTTAACGACATAACTACACGGTATTATGCTAAAGTTTTAAAAACAATTAAAAATAAATATGAATTCAAATGATAAATATCACGAAAACATCGAATATCCAATAACTAAAATAGAAAAATTTAACGAATGGATGATAAAAATAAATTCCATTTACTATGCTAATAATGAAGCTATGACTAAAGCTTATAATAAAATAAATAATGAAGAGATATAATATAAATAACTATGTAATATACCATAAAGATCTTGAACAGTCTATGCCTGAGGGTAAGATGTGGGATGAGTATACTAGGGATGAATTAATAATTAAATTCATGCCTCTTGTAGAAAACTTAGCAAGAAAGTTTGCAACATCACATCAAGCTATAGGTATACTATCTATAAACGATTTGATTCAAGCTGGACACATAGGATTAATAACCGCAATTGATAAACTTGAGTGGGACGTACTAAACAACTCGCATGATCTTGAACAAACATTGAAGTCATTCCTATCTAAAAGAATTAAAGGAACGATTAGACGTTATATTAATGCTAACATGGGAGATATTAAAGTTCCTGAGTGGAAGATCAACGAGATACGCAAAAAGCCTACCGATCCTATAGTAAGTAATTTGTTAGGTAAATCTAAATCAATGTACTTAGGTGATCTTACAGCTAACAGCGATGATAGTGACGAATACGAAATAGAAATTGCTGACGAATCTAAAGGTTATAATTTAGATTTAATAAATAATTATTTGCTTGCATTACTCGATAAGCATTTAACAGAACGTGAATCTGATGTAATAAGATTGTCTTTCGGACTTGACTGCGACAAATTAAATGCTGTAGAAATATCTGAGATATTTGGCATTGAAGGATCATACAAAATGAAGGGTGTTAGAATCTCTGAAATTAAGCGCGAAGCTTTAGAAAAATTAGTAAGAAAAACAAATGATTCACAACTACCTGATCTACTATAAGTTAAGATCAAAAATAAACTGTAGCTTTCTTTAAAAACGTGTGATTATATATATATAGAAAGTTCGCAAATATTAAACCAATAAATTATTATATAAAATGAAATTAAATTTAAACCAAAAATTAGCAGAAATTCAAGCTAATCTTAAAGCTAAAAAATCCAGATACAATGGGTTTGGTAAATACAATTACCGTGCTGCAGAAGATATACTTGAGGCTATTAAACCTTTCCTCGAAAGTCAGAAGTGTTCTGTAACTATTAATGAAGAGATGATCTCGTTTGATCCTCCTGTATTAAAAACAACAGCAAGCATATTAGATGCAGAATCTGACGATGCTATACACTCTAATGCTATTGTGGGTGTCGACCTGATGTCGAAGGGAATGTCCATGCCTCAGAAGTTTGGAGCTGCTTCGAGTTATGCTAAAAAGTATGCGCTTGGTAATTTGTTATTGATTGACGACACGGCAGACGCCGACGCATCTAACGATCACTCAGGCAAAACAGCTAAAGTAACTCTTACGTCTAAGAAAGATCCTTTATATGCTAAAGCAGTGAAGTTTATTGAAGGCGGTGGTGATCTAACAGCTATAGCTGGTAAGTATGACCTTAGTAAGGAAATCAAAAAAGCCTTAGAAGAGGCTACACCAATTAAAACTGAAACACTTTAATGACTAAAGCTGAACAGAAAAAAGTAATAAAATTACTTAGAAATGACGCTGAGTATTATGACGGCGTAGGTAAACAGTATAGATCTAATTCAGATATATATAAATTACTAAATGACCCTGAGCAGTTTGGAAAACCATCTGAGATGAACATCAACTTCATCTTAGGTGGCTATGTCCACACCGCTTTACTAGAACCTGAAAAACTAAAAAAAAATTATCCTGTATCTGAAGCATCAAGTAGAGTCACAAAAGCTTACAAAGAAGATGTAAAGAATAATGGTGATAAGATGATGATAACACGTAAGGAAGCGGATAAATGCGATGAAATGATACGCAAAATCCAAAACAACAGCGTGTGTCAATCATTATTAACAGGTGAGAATATTATCAATGAAGAACCAGGTATTAAAGAAATTAATGGCACTTGGTGGAAAGGCAAAGCAGATTGCATTAACAAAGATCAAGGATTAATTGTTGACATTAAAACTACTGGAGATATAAATCGCTTTAGAAAGTCCGCAAGCATATACAATTACGATAGCCAAGCATACATATATAAGGAGATCTTTGGCTACGATTTAGTTTTCCTTGTAATATGTAAGAAGACTCATCAAATAGCCATTTATGATTGCTCAGAGGAGTTTTATAATACAGGCAAAATGAAAGTTGCACAAGCTATGAATGCTTATGAAGTACTTATTAATGATCCACTATTTGATCTTAAAGACTATGTTAAAACCGATACATTATAGTTGCAGACACAATACGAATACCAATTGATAATATATATGAATCTAATTAAATTATTTAAAATGAGAACACAAAAAAGAACCTGCTCAGTTACCGGGCTTAAAACAAAAGTAGATAATTTCTACCAAAACCAAACTCATGTAAAAGCCGTTGATAACATTCGACGAAACACGGGCGCGACAAAAGAACAATTAAAAAGAATGTTTAACCAATTACAAACTTATTAACTATGGCTTCAATTATTAAAGCAAACATCAATTTAAACAACATCCCAAAAGATAAGATCTATCACGGGAAAAAAGGTAAGTACTTACCTATCACTATTACAATCAATGACGAGTTAGGAAACTACGGCGACAATGGTCCTATCATTGTAGAACAATCTAAAGAAGAGCGTGATGCAAAGACTGACAAAGTTTATTTAGGTAATGTTAAAGTAGTATGGACTAACGGAACTAATGTAGCAACAGCACCAAGAGACGGAGAACCTGCTCAAGCAGCTGCACCACCACAACAAGCACCACCAGTGCTAGATGACTTACCGTTCTAACTGCCATTAGAATGCGTAAAAGATTATTAATACTAATCTAATTTAATTTATCGGGAGTATATAGAAATGTATGCTCCCTTTTTTAACCTCCAAAATAAAATAATGATTGATGAAATTAACGGCTTTAAGATTGATGTGTACAATCAACATAAGCTAGAAGAGAAGACGCAAGGTATATGCCCGCTGTGCTCTCATGATCGTAAAGCTAAAAACGTAAAAGCAAAGTGTGCTTCTTATGACTGGGAACGAGGTATAGGCACGTGTCATAATTGTAACAAACCATTCCAACTACATACATTTAAACGTAAAGGTAAAGCTGAAAAAATATACGAAAAGCCTAAGCCCTTTGTTGATTCTATTTTATCCGAAGCAGTTGTAAACTGGTTTAAAGGTAGAGGAATATCAAGAGAGACTTTGTTAGATGTAAAAGTTACTGAAGGTAAAGAATGGATGCCACAGACACAGAAAGAAGAGAACGCTATTAAGTTTAATTATTTTGCTGGTGGTGAATTAACGAACATTAAATATAGAGATGGTCGTAAGAACTTTAAGCTTGTTAAAGGAGCTGAAAAAGTATTCTACAATATAGATTCAATAGTTGGATTTGAATATTGTGTAATAGTTGAAGGTGAGATGGATGTTCTAGCACTGCACGAAGCAGGTATAACAAACGCTATATCAGTACCTAACGGTGCAACACTCGGTCAAAACAACTTAGAATATCTTGACAACTGTATTGATTACTTTGATGATAAAGAAAAGATTATCTTAGCTGTAGATACAGATGATGCTGGCTTAGCACTGCAAAACGAATTAATAAGAAGGTTAGGATCAGAAGTTTGTTTTATAACAACCTTTGATGACTGCAAAGATGCAAATGAATACTTACAAAAACATGGAAAAGAAAAATTATCACAGCGTATTACAGGGGCAAAACCTGTACCGATGGAGAATGTTACAACGTTCAGGGATATTGAAGACGAAGTTACAGACTTTGTACGTAATGGCTTCACGCCAGGGTTTCAAATCGGTCTTGATAACTTTGATGACATCTTTTCAACTTATACCGGTCAATTTATTACTGTCACTGGTATACCTAGTTCCGGTAAGTCTGATTTTGTCGACCAAATGGTTGTTGGATATAACAAGAAGTACGGCTGGAAAACAGCTTATGCTTCGCCTGAAAATGTACCAACCTTTTTACACGCTCACAAGTTAATGCGTAAGCACTGGGAAGGCATGCCTCAGAAGGAAGATATTGCAAGTGACAAGTGGAATAAAATAGCAGACCACTGTAACGACAATTACTTTCACATTGATATGGAACGTTTCACTTTAGATTCTGTATTAAGAAAAGGCGCTGAACTAGTTAAGCGTAAAGGTATTAAAGCTTTAGTAATAGATCCATTTAATAAAGTTAGAGATACAGGTGAAGGATCAAGTGACGATGTAACAAAGTATACTATGGAGTACTTAACTAAGATAGAAGTCTTTGCTAAGAAATATGATGTAGTTGTATTTGTTGTTGCGCATCCTACTAAGATGTATAAAGGACAAGATGGTAAGATTGAAGAACCTACAATGTATAACATTAAAGGTGGTGGCGAATGGTACGATGCAAGTTATCACGGGTTATTAGTTCACAGAGACTACGAAGCAAACACTGTTAAAGTAAAAGTATTAAAGTGTAAGTTTCAAAACTTAGGAACTAATGGCGCTGAATGTCATTTTACTTGGGAAAAGAAAAGTGGTTGTTACATTCCTCATGTACCAGCGACTGATCACAATATGCCTTGGGAATAAATGCCTAGAGCTAAACTATCAATGATGGGAGCATATAATGCTGAAGAGATAGAAGAAGATGCAAGGATGTGGTGCCAAAAGAATGGCATAAGAATATATCCTAAGCCCGAAACTAGAGGTGCACCAGCTGCATGGTTTCTAATCATAGAGATTGGAGACAACAAGAATCCTTCACCTGAACCGCTAAAGCGTAATGAAGTGTGGAAAAAAATGTATGAATACTACATGTACTATTATAAAAAATATAACAAATGACAAAAAAACAAATAACTTTTAGAGATCCTATAATTGAAAAAGTAGTAGACAAATTAGTAAGTAGATCAGATGTTGGTTACGAAAAATATGGTGTAACATTAGACGATGATAATTCTAGCTTATTGACTTGGCTAGTACACTTACAAGAAGAGCTTTTAGACGCTGCTAATTATGTAGAAAAACTAAAGCAAGTATTAAACAATGATTAATATTGAAGACGAATATAGAGGCCTTATGGCTGGAGTTCTGCATAGTGGAAGAGACAAAACAGATCGTACAGGAACTGGAACCAGAAGTGTCTTCGGCAGAAGCATTGAACATAACATGTCACTTGGTTTCCCAATTCTTACAACAAAGAAAATATCTTTTAATGCCGCAAGAACTGAGTTACTATGGATCCTTAATGGTAGGACAGACTTAAAGTATCTAGAAGATAATGGTGTTAAGTACTGGAGGCCAGACTACGAACGCTCAGGTCGTACAGATGAAACGCTTGGTCCTGTTTACGGAAAGCAATGGCGTGATTTTAATGGTCGAGATCAATTAGCAGATCTAGTAAATGCTATACATTTTACACCTGATAGCAGGCGTATGATTGTATCGGCTTGGAACCCGGCTGAGCTAAGCGATATGGTTTTACCACCTTGTCATTACGCATTTCAAGTTTATGTTAACGACGGCGTGATCGATTTAATGTGGCAGCAACGATCCGCTGACGTTTTCTTAGGTCTACCATACGATATAACAATGTATGGTTTATTGCTTGAGATGTTAGCTAAGGGCTCTGGATTAACAGCAGGTCGTTTGATTGGTCAGTTAGGTGATTGTCATCTTTACTCTAATCATTACAAGCAAGCAGAAGAGTATTTAAGCAGATCAAAGCGTGTATTACCTAGTCTTAAGTTAGATAGCGGATTATTCTTTGAAAAGAAATATGGCTTGCATATACCATTAAAACAAGAGATTAAATTAAATAATTATAACCCCTTACCAGCTATAAAAGCTCCATTGAGTGTTGGTATTTAAACTAAATTATATGAATAAAAAAATGTATTTTGTGTATCACGTGCCAAAAGTAAAAGTTGGCATGACTAGTGATTTAGGTAAAAGAGTATTTGAAGAGCAAGGTTATGATCCTGCTGAAGTTCAAATATTATACGCAACTAGAAGTATGGAAGAAGCATCTGAATTAGAGGTTGCATATCAAAAAAGCTTAGGCTATAAAGTAGATCAAATGACTTATGCAGATCTTATGAATGGTAAGAAATGGAACAACCAAAAGAAATCAAAACCAAAAGCTAAGTTTAAGATTAATGTAACTGACATGACTACTACTTTTCCATGCTGGTCATTTGATGTAGAAAAGTTTTTAGAACGCAATCTTGGTGAAACAATAAATCTTAATACAAGTAAAGAAGTTGTAGTTAGTGCAGCGTTAATAGAATGGATTAAAAGAAATGTTAAAGATTCACAATATACTAAGGGTAGATGTTATGTTTACAATAAAGCTATGTTAAAGTTTTTAAAAAATCCTACTGTTGTAAGTTTAAATGAACAGATTGATGTCGTATACGATGTAGTTAGCGGTGATCCTGTTAAAACCGAGTGTGCAAAATGTATATTCCCAGCTATAAGACATTGGGCTTTGGAAAGAGGATTGTATCAAAAAGGTGACGTTAAAACACAATATGTAAAGCTACAAGAAGAAGCTGGAGAAGTTGCAAGAGCAATCATTAAAAATGATCCTGTTGAATTAAAAGATGGCATTGGTGATATGGTTGTTGTTTTAACAAACTTAGCACATTTAGCTGGCTTTACTATCGAAGATTGCATACAGTCCGCTTACGATGTTATAAACAAGCGTAAAGGCTCAATGATTAACGGATCTTTTGTAAAGAATGAAACGCTTTAAAAGATCAAATAAAAAGGGTCCTGTTCGTGCTAAAAAAGCTAGCATGGATGGGATTCAATTTCGGTCAGGCTTAGAGAAAAATACGTACATAGCTTTGAAAGAAGCTGGATTGTTTGAATTGTATGAAGTAGAAGTATTTCAACTTATAGAAGGATTTACATTACCGAACATTTGCATAGAAAAACAAGCTAATGGTAAAGGTGAACTAATTGATAGAGGACAAAAAAAAGTATTAGGTATTAAATACACTCCAGACTTTACAGGTAAAGATTATATCTGTGAATGCAAAGGTAGAGCTAACGAAGCTTTCCCATTACGCTGGAAGTTATTTAAACGCTGGTGCGTTAAGAACAAAGACACTAGACCTTTATATAAACCTCAAAATCAAAAAGACATAGCTATAATGATTAAACTTATATTAGATGGCAGGAAACAATAAACGACTAGCTAGAAAAGCTTACGGAGAACGACAAATTGACAAATGGGTCAAATGGTCATGGACAAACAGAGGTAAAATACTGTGGAAAGAATTAGTAGAAAAACAAAATGAATATAAAATAAAAGTAACATAAATGAATTTAAGCAATAGAATACTATCAGACATTACAGTATACATGAAGTACGCAAAATATATACCAGAAACAAAACGTCGTGAGACATGGGATCAACTGGTATTTCGTAATGAATCGATGCACATAAAGAAATTTCCAAATTTAAAAGACGAAATAAGAGCAGCCTATGTTGATGTTTACAATAAAAGTATATTACCGTCTATGCGATCATTACAGTTCGGTGGAAAACCAATTGAGATCTCCCCTAATAGAATATACAATTGCGCTTACCTCCCTATAGAATCTGTAACTGCATTTAGTGAAACAATGTTTTTATTATTAGGTGGCACAGGAGTTGGTTACTCTGTTCAACAGCATCACGTTGATAAACTACCTACAATTACTGTACCCTTTGAAAAGCGTACACGTAGATTTTTAGTAATGGATTCAATTGAAGGTTGGGCAGATGCAATTAAGTTTTGTATGAAGTCTTATCTTGGTAATAAAAGATCCTCAAAGATTGACTTTGATTATTCTGACATAAGGCCTAAAGGGGCAAGATTAGTTACATCAGGAGGTAAAGCGCCTGGCCCACAGCCTCTTAAAGAATGTATCGTAAAGATCATGGGTATAATGGATAGTAAAAAAGATGGTGATAGTTTAACTACCGTAGAAGCTCATGACATTGTATGTCACATTGCTGACTCAGTTTTAGCAGGTGGAATAAGACGAGCTGCTTTAATTGCTTTGTTCTCATCTACAGATGATGAAATGATTAGCTGTAAGTCTGGTGACTGGTGGGAAAAGAATCCTCAAAGAGGTAGAGCTAATAACTCTGCAGTATTAATAAGACAGAAATTAACTAAGAGTTTCTTTTTAGGACTATGGAAGCGAATTGAGTTATCTGGATCAGGTGAGCCTGGCTTTTACTTAAGTAAAGATAAAGATTGGGGAACTAATCCATGTTGCGAAATTGCACTAAGACCATATCAATTTTGTAATCTTTGTGAAGTTAATGCGTCAGATCTTACGGATCAAGATGAATTCAATCGAAGAGTTAAGAATGCTGCTTTTATAGGCACAATACAAGCTTCTTACACGAACTTTCATTATCTTAGAAGCATTTGGCAAGAGACAACAGAAAAAGATGCTTTAATTGGCGTCTCAATGACTGGTATTGGATCTGGTGCTGTATTGAAATTAGATATGGAACAAGCTGCATTTGTAGTTAAAGAAGAGAATGCTAGAGTAGCTAAGTTAATTGGTATTAATGCGACCGCTAGAGCAACAACAGTTAAACCTGCAGGTACAACATCTTTAACATTAGGTACATCATCGGGTATTCACGCTTGGCATAATGATTATTACATGAGAAGAATTCGTGTAGGTAAGAATGAATCGATGTATAAATTTCTATCTGAAAACCATCCGGAGTTAATCGAAGATGAATATTTCAGACCTCATGATACTGCTGTAATTGGTATACCTCAGAAAGCTCCCGAAGGATCTATACTTAGAACAGAAAATCCTATACAACTATTAGAACGTATAAGACAAGTATCTGAAGAATGGGTGTTTCCTGGTCACACAGATGGCGCTAACAAGCATAACATATCAGCTACTATAAGTATACGAGATGATGAGTGGGAAATGATTGGTGAATGGATGTGGCAGAATAAAGAATACTATAATGGTTTATCTGTATTGCCTTACAATGGTGGTACTTATGTTCAAGCTCCCTTTGAAGATATAACCGAAGAAAAGTATGAAGAATTAATGGAAGCTTTAAAAAGCGTAGACGTATCAAGGATTGAAGAAGAAGATGACGAAACTGATTTGTCTGGTGAACTTGCATGTGCAGGGGGTGCGTGTGAGGTAGCTTAAATTAAAAAAAGCCCATTACTTAATTGTAGTGGGCTTTTTAATTATAGAATTTATTAGGTGTGGTGGCCTGTTTTTTTAATTCTATTCATACTTTTTAAACATTAACATATAAAGGAACGAGTTCCATTTACTCATTAACCATATAAGTAATTTTTTAAATCTTGAATCTTTTTTCTTGTCAGTCATAATTATTTGTTTTTGTTGTTTTTACGGTTTTTGTGTTCTACAAACCATTTATTTAATGTGTAAAAAATTGTAATAACCAAAAGAGTTATCTTTAACCTGTCTCTTATACACATCTCCGAGCCCACGAGACCGTACTAGATCT
>OJCA01000217.1_pt1 | contig 12322 bp, 9 predicted proteins | sample 1591551 | NCBI WGS metagenome assembly OJCA01 (sample SAMN05416738, study PRJEB24817) | seawater metagenome | isolation source: Sea water | place: Canada:Atlantic | collected 2013-07 | reverse complement strand
AATTTTAAAATTATTCAAGCACAAGGGTCTTATATCTGTGGTGAAGAAACAGCTTTGATAAATTCTATTGAAGGGCAACGCCCAGAAGTTAGGGTACGTCCACCATTTCCAGCTCAAAAAGGATTATTTAATAAGCCAACCATTGTGAATAATGTGGAAACCTTAGCAGCATTGCATTTTATAATAAAAAATGGAGGTATTTCTTGGAAGGAAATTGGTACCGAAAGATCTTCTGGAACAAAACTGGTTTGTCTAGATAGTTTCTTTAATAACCCTGGAATGTATGAAGTCGAAATGGGAACACCACTTTCAGTTGTTGTACATGAATTAGGAGGTGGATTTAAAACGCAAGTAAAAGCAATTCAAATAGGAGGCCCGCTAGGAGGCTTGGTACCAGTTTCGAAAATTGATCAACTAAGCATAGATTTTGAATCTTTTTCAAATGAAGGATTTTTATTAGGACATGCTTCCATGGTTTGTGTTCCTGAAGACTATCCAATTATGAAGTTTATTGAACATCTTTTTGATTTTGCTTCTTATGAAAGTTGTGGAAAATGCTTTCCATGTAGACTAGGAACAAAAAGAGGACAGGAGCTTTCCACGAGGGCATTAAATTCAGATTATAAGATTGACAGAAAATTATTCAATGATTTACTTACAACCCTTGAACAAGGATCGCTTTGTGCTCATGGTGGAGGAATTCCATTGCCAGTTAGAAATGCTATGGAATATTTTGAAGACGAATTAAAAGAATACTTCAACTAAAAAAGAAATATGAAAACAGCATATATAGATAATCAAGCTTTTGAGATCGTTGAAGGAGAAACCATTCTTTCGTTTATAAAAAGATATAAAGAAGAGAATTTAATTCCGACCCTCTGCGATGCACCTAATTTAGATCCTTTTGGTTCATGTAGGGTATGTAGTGTTGAGGTTGCTTTGGAAAAAGGAGGAAAGTTAAAAACAATGGCATCTTGCCACAGTCCAGTTGGTAAAGGTCAGTATATTTATACCAGTACCGAATCTGTAAAAGCCTTGCGTAAAAACATTATTGAATTGGTACTTACCGATCATCCATTAGATTGTCTTACCTGTGAAGTAAACGGAAACTGTGAACTTCAAACGGTGGCTGCTCAAGTGGGAATTAGAGAGGTTCGTTACCCAGAAGGAGCTACTCATTTATACAAAATGAAAGATTTGAGTCATCCTTATATGACTTCAGATTTATCTAAATGTATCAACTGTTACCGATGTGTTCGTGCCTGTGATGAAGTCCAAGGAGAATTTGTGTTGAGTATGGCTGGCAGAGGGTTTGATACCCATATTATTAAAGGTTTAGATCAATCGTTTTTTGATTCAGATTGTGTGAGTTGTGGTGCTTGTTCTCAAGCTTGTCCAACTTCGGCTATATCCGATGTGTTTCAATCTAAATCTATTGCTGCAACAGATACGACTCGTACCATTTGCACTTATTGTGGTGTGGGATGTAATCTAGAGGTTTCCACTAGTAATGGAGAAATTTTAAGTATTACTGCACCTTATGATGCAGAAGTAAACCAAGGCCATACTTGTATAAAAGGACGTTATGCATTTAAGTTTTATAACCATCCAGATCGTTTAGATTCTCCAATGATAAAACGAAATGGAGATTTTGAAAAGGTTTCTTGGGAGGAAGCTTATGATTTTATTGCATCTAAATTGAATTCTTATAAAACCGAATTCGGACCTGATTCTATAGCGGGAATTTCTTCCGCAAGATGTACCAATGAAGAAAATTACTTAATGCAGAAGTTCATTAGAACGGTAATTGGAACCAACAACATAGATGGGTGTGCACGTGTTTGTCACTCACCAACTGCCTTAGGAATGCAAACTACTTTTGGAACTGGAGCTGCAACGAATTCTATAGACGATTTAAAAGATACCAATTGTATTTTAGTTATTGGTGCCAATCCTACAGACGCGCATCCAGTTACAGGAGCTAAAATGAAACAGTTTGCTATGAAATCGGATAATGTAACTATTGTTATAGACCCTCGCCGTACGGAAATAGCAAGATATGCGGATTTTCATTTAGCATTGCGACCAGGTACCAATGTGGCTGTTTTGAATATGATGTTTTATTATATTATTACTGAAGGGTATGCAAACGAAGAATTTATTGCAAATAGAACTGAAGGATTTGAAGCATTCAAAGAAGAAATTCTAAACATCGATATAGCTAAATTAGAGCAGGTGTCTGGAGTAGATAGAAATTTAGTGAAAGCAGCCGCTATTGCTTATGCAAAAGCACCAAATGCCATGTCTTTTCATGGTTTGGGAGTTACAGAACATTCACAAGGAACCTTTACAGTAATTCAAATTGCTGACTTAGCTTTAATTACAGGAAATATTGGAAGAAGAGGAGTGGGGGTAAATCCATTAAGAGGCCAAAACAATGTGCAGGGATCTGCAGATATGGGCGTACAACCACATCAAGGTGCAGGTTATTTAGATGTTACTAATGAGGAGGTTAATAAAAAATACAATGAGTTTTATGGAGTAGATGTACCAAAAAACATCGGTTATAAAATTCCTGAAATGTTTGATGCTGCTTTGGACGGTAAATTAAGAGCATTATGGGTAATTGGGGAAGATATCGTGCAAACTGATCCCAATACTAAAAAAGTGATAAAAGCATTAGAAGCTACAGACTTAGTTATTGTACAAGAATTGTTTATGACCGAAACTGCAAAATATGCAGATATTATATTGCCAGGTGCATCGTTCCTAGAAAAAAGTGGAACATTTACAAATGGAGAGCGACGTGTTCAGGCAGTTAGACAAGTAGTAGCGCCACAAGAAGGTGCCAAAGCAGATGGTCAAATTATCGTGGATATAATGAATAAAATGGGCTATGCCCAACCGGATTATACTCCAGAAGGAATGTTAGAAGAAATCTCACAAATTGTTCCATTTTTTGCCGGAATAACTTGGGATCGACTAGGAACTAATGGCTTACAGTGGCCAGTAGCAAAAGATGGAACCGATACACAAATACTTCATACTTCAGATTTTAAAAGAGGAAAAGGGTATTTTGAATTTCATGATTGGATAGAAACTCAAGAATTAGTTTCTCATGCAAAAGAGTATCCATATATACTTACTACTAATCGTGAGTTAGAACATTATAATTGTGGTGCTATGACACGTAGAACAGCTAATGAGCAACTATTAAAAGATGATTATTTAATGATAAATCCGGAGGATGCTCAAGCTAATTTAATTAACGAAGGCGATTATGTCTGCTTAGAGTCTCCTAGGGGTAAAGTAGATGTAAAAGCACGAATTACTGATGAAGTTAAGCATGGAATATTAAGTACCACTTTTCATTTTCCTGAAATAATGATCAATACTATTACTGGAGATGTACATGATTCTGAAGCCAAGTGCCCAGAATATAAAGTAGTGGCGGTTAGAATTAGAAAAAGCAAAGGATCCTATAAAAATGAACTTATTTAAAATTCTTCAAAAAATTTAATATTCTTCTTAAAAAATATATAGTTATATATGATGCGTCTTAAAAATTTAATCAATAAAGAAGCTTACGGAGGATTATTATTAATTTTTATTTCAGAACTAGCCTTTAAAGTTGAGGAACATAAGCAAATTGAGAAAGTTGGTATTATAACTACTTCGTTTATTTCTGCTACAATCGGTATGATTTGCTTGCGTAGAAGATCTAAAAAATTATAAATTTCAATTCTTGAAATGAAAAAAATATTCAAATACATAGCAATACTATTAATTATAGTTATTGCGTATTTTGTAATTACCACCTATCCGAAATTAGATATAATAAGCGGCTTTGCTGCAAAGAGTATTACATCACATTATTTTATTGGGCATCGGGATATTGAATATACAGAAGCAGAAGATAACTTAGTTCCAACTATGGGCATGGCTTCAAATGAGCTATTGATTTCTGAAAAATTAACAAATTCAAATGTTTTTGGCTTTAAAGAAAGGACTGCTTTGTATAGGGATGGAGTTGGTAGTGTTTTAATTCCTGCCGAAAAAAAAATAGAAAAAGCTTCCCTTGCAAAACCAAACCGGAATGCGATACCTACTAACCTTGCATATCCTTATGGGGATCTACCTCAAAAAGATACTGTTTTCCAGAATATTGATTATAAAAAATTAAATGAGGTCATAAACAATGCTTTTGTAGATAAAGATGGAATTGAAAAGAAAACGCGTTCGGCTTTAGTAATTTATAAAGGGCAAATAATTGAAGAACAATATATCAATGGATTCGATAAGAAATCAATGATATTGGGCTGGTCTATGGCAAAAAGTATTACAAGTGCCGTTATTGGAGTGATGGTTAAAGAAAAAAAAGTGAGCCTTAGTCAAATTAATTTATTTGATGAATGGGTTGATGATTCTAGAAAGAATATAACGCTAGCGAATCTACTGAATATGAATAGTGGTTTAGAATGGGAAGAAAATTACACTAAAATATGCGATGCCACAAAAATGCTTTTTTTAGAAGAAAACATGACCCAATCACAATTAGTAAAACCATTAATAGCTGAGCGAAACAATTCTTGGAACTATTCTAGCGGAACAACTAATTTGTTAAGTGGATTTATTAGAAATCAATTTTCAACACATCAAGATTATCTAGATTATTGGTATGAGAAAGTCATCGATAAAATTGGAATGAATTCTATGTTAATAGAAACTGATTTCGATGGAAATTACGTTGGAAGTTCTTATGCTTGGGCTACTACAAGAGATTGGGCTAAATTTGGCTTATTGTATTTATACCAGGGAAATTGGAATGGAGTGCAGGTTTTAGATCCTTCTTGGATAGCGTTTACAAAAAAACCGAGCCATGGCTCAGATGGAGTTTATGGAGGTCATTTTTGGTTAAATGCTGGAGGAAAATTTCCAGATGTGCCAAAAGATATGTTTTCTTGTAATGGATTTCAGGGACAAAGAGTTTGGATTATTCCATCTAAGGATTTAGTGATCGTAAGAACAGGATTGCACGAATATCCGTTTTTTGATACCAATCAATTTTTAAGTGAACTAATTTCAACTATAGAGTAGTACCATTTCCACCTTTAAATGGAATTGGTATTCGTAAATTCTTATTATATTGTAAAAAAGAATAATTCAAATCATCTATGAAAAAAGTATTATGTACTCTAATTGCGTTTATAAGTATTCAAGTTAGTTCTCAAACGATTACTGCTGCCATAGGCTATCAAGGTTATGATGAATCACAAGCCTACTTTGGTGAAGGTGAATATCAACTGTTTATAGATACTATAGATGGAGTATTGGACAAGCCAATTATAATGATTGATGGATTTGATCCAGGAGATGGAAGAGATATCGCCATGTTGTATGCTGCATTGGATTTTAATGGAGAAAACTTAGCAGATATTTTAAGAAATGAAGGTTATGATTTTATTGCTTTAAACGCACCTTTATACACTTCAGATGGAAAAGATATAGACGGTGGTGCCGATTATATTCAGCGTAATGCAATGGTTTTAGTGGAGTTAATTAATTTTATTAATAATGAAAAAGTTGGAAGTGAAGAATTAGTGATAATTGGTCCAAGTATGGGAGGCTTGATTGCCCGATACGGATTGTCATATATGGAACAAAATAGTATGGATCATGAAACACGCCTTTATATTTCTTTTGATTCACCTCATTTGGGTGCTAATATTCCTATAAGTTTTCAATATTTAATAAATTATTTTGCAAAAGGTCAAGAAAATGAACAAGCTCAAGCAGTTGTAGAGAATGTTTTAAATAGTCCAGCAGCTAAAGAAATGCTAATCGATCATTATTCGGGCCATTTAATAGCTGGATCAGATTTTGAACAAGATCCAACTTTATTATTACCTGTTGGAGCTCCCAATTTTAGAGATGCTTTTCAAACGGAATTAGACAATTTAGGTTTTCCACAGAATGTTAGAAATATAACCATGATAAACGGTAGTGGAAATGGAACTATGATTGGTACTCCTGGAATGTCAATGATAGACACTAGCTTGGATTTGGGAAATAATCTGACTGCAGATATTTCACTTCATTTTGCTCCAGCTGCAGGAGAGACTATTAATGTAACAGATTTCACTGCTTATTTTATTGGGATTCCTGTTGCTTTTTTTGACGCTTTTGACGAATCATTTGCATTTACTGATGGTTTGGACAGTTCTCCAGGTGGAAAAGGTGATATTGCATCTGGACTTGTAGATATAAATGACCCTTTAATAGATGCATTTATTGAAGCCCTAGAACAAGAAAATTATTCGTTTATTCCTACGATGAGTTCATTGGCTATTAGCAATGAAAATAATTGGTATGAAATTCCTACTATTGGAGATTCTCCTTTTGTTAACACCTATGTGCCTCCCGAAAATGAAGATCACTCAGCCTTAACACAACAAAATGCAAATTTTGCTTTAGCTGAAATAAGACAAGAACCCTTAAATACTATAGGTTTTGAATTGGTTACTTATATTTTAATGGAAAACCCTGTTTCTGAACAAATTCGATTAAAACTAAATCCTTCGCTTTTATATACTAATGTTTCAATTTCGGTTTATAATACTTCAGGACAGCAAATCCTGACTAAAAAAAATCAAAACCCTTCAGGTATAATAACTATAAATCATTATTTAAAATCAGGTATTTATATACTAAATATTGTTGACGATGCGTATAATTATAATACAAAAATGATTGTTAAATAATTAAACGTAGTTGGATGTGTGCGTTTGTTATTGTAAAAAGTAAAATAGCGTATTTTTGAAAAATTTAAAAATAGTAATTATGGTATCAACAAATATTGAAAAGGCTTTAAATAAACAGATTAGAATTGAAGCAGAATCTTCTCAAATATATTTATCAATGGCCTGCTGGGCAGAATCTAAAGGTTTTGAAGGAGTAGCTAAATTTATGTTCGCACAAGCAGATGAAGAGCGTGAACATATGCTGCGATTGTTAAAATATTTAACCGAACGTGGTGGAAAAGCAATCATTTCGGAATTAAGCAAACCTTCTACCGATTATAATTCTCCAAAACAGATGTTTGAAGAAGTTTTTGAGCATGAAATATTTGTTTCTAACTCTATAAATGAATTGGTATCCTTAACTTTTGAAGAAAAGGATTTTGCAACACATAATTTTTTGCAGTGGTATGTAGCAGAGCAAATTGAAGAAGAAGCAACCGCTAGAACTATCTTGGATAAAATTAACTTAATTGGTGATGATAGAAGTGCTTTTTACTTGTTTGATAAAGATGTGCGTTCCATGACAGCAAAACCTTCCGCTCAATAAATTAGCTATGGTGATAAGGTTCATTTTTTAAAATGGTAAATCCTCTATACAATTGTTCAATAAAAAACAAGCGAACCATTTGATGAGAAAAAGTCATTGTTGACAAGGATATCTTGCCAGTAGCACGCTGATATATTTCTTCACTAAACCCATAAGGTCCACCAATAATAAAAATTAAATTTTTAAGTCCACTATTCATTTTCTTCTGAAGAAATTCTGAAAACTGAACAGAACTAAATGTATTGCCTTTTTCATCCAAAATAATCATGGTATCCGATTTTTCTATTCGTTTTAAAAGTTCGTTTCCTTCTGCTATTTTTTGTTGTTTTTCAGATAAGTTTTTAGCATTTTTAATATCCGGTATTATTTCAAAATTAAATGAAACATAGAAACCAAGTCGTTTACTGTATTCTTCAATTAAAGCTTGCAGATCTTTAGAATCTGTTTTTCCAATCGCGAGTAGTTTTATTTTCATATTCTTGCTTATAGGATTGTCATATATTATAAAAATCAAAAATACAAAGATTACTACGTTCTTTTCTAAGTTCTTTCTTAATGCTTCCAGCTAATTTCTTATTTTTGTTAAAAACCTACCCTTATGATTTCTGAAAAAAAATTTAATAAAGAAGTAGATTTAATTATTGTTAATGCCATACGGGAAGACATTGGTGATGGAGATCATAGCTCTCTAGCCTGTATACCGTATGATGCTAAAGGTAAAGCGAAATTATTAGTAAAAGAAGATGGAATTATTTCAGGAATTGAATTTGCTAAACGTGTTTTTGATTATATAGATCCAGGATTAAAATTAGAACTATTAGTGGAAGATGGGAGTGAAGTAAAATACGGAGATATTTGTTTTTATGTTACAGGTAATTCACAATCCATTTTAAAATCTGAGCGATTGGTATTAAATGCGATGCAGCGTATGAGTGCTATTTCTACAAAAACTAAAAAGTTTGTAGATTTAGTAGCGGGTACAAAAACAAAAATTTTGGATACCCGAAAAACGACACTAGGCATTAGAGCATTAGAAAAATGGGCAGTAAAAATAGGAGGAGGAGAAAATCATCGTTTTGCTTTATATGATATGATTATGCTAAAAGATAATCACATAGATTTTTGTGGTGGAATTACGAAAGCAATCCAACAAACAAAAGAGTATCTTTTAGATAATCGTTTGAATTTAAAAATTATTGTAGAAGCTAGAAATTTAGAAGAGATAGAAGAGATATTGCAATCTGAAGGGGTGTATAGAATTTTAATTGATAACTTCAATTATGAAGATACTAAAAAAGCAGTTACATTGATTGGTGATAAATGCCTAACAGAATCAAGTGGTGGTATCACATTAGATACCGTAAAAAAATATGCAGAATGTGGAGTAGATTTTATTTCAAGTGGTGCTATCACTCATTCAGTCTATAATATGGATTTAAGCCTAAAAGCAATATGAGTGATAACATCGAAAAATACATCTTAAAAATACCGATACTAAGATTGCTGATTACCATTCCTCAAAAAATTTATTTACCCAGATTTAAAGGACTGACATTATATGATCTCATTAAAACTTATTTCTTTGGAATAATAGAAGGGACATTTTCATCTAGAGCAGGATCTATTGCATTTAGTTTTTTTATGGCATTGTTTCCTTTTATATTATTTCTTTTAAACTTGATTCCTTATTTACCGATAGAACCTTATCATTTTGTCGAATTTATAGAAGATGTATTACCAAAGGATACAGCAAGTTTTTTTATGCCAGTCATCCTAGATATAATTGATAACCCAAGAGGAGGCTTGCTTTCGCTAGTGTTCTTGTTGACTATATTTTTAATGACAAATGGGGTAAATGCTATATTTAGTAGTTTTGAATACTCTTATCATATCACTATTAATAGGTCTTTTTTTAAACAGTATTTTGTGGCATCATTGGTTTCCATATTTTTAGCTTTATTACTTTTATTAACCATCGTTATTATCGTTTTTAGTGAACGATTTATATGGGATTTAAGCAAAGAAGAATTATTGAGTAATGGAGTGTTTTGGATAGAAATCATTCGGACTATTATTTTTCTTATTTTGGTCTACTTTGTGATTGCTATTCTCTACTACTTTGGAATTAAAAAAGGAAAGAATAATCGCTTTTTCTCTATTGGAGCTTTCGTTACGACGATGTTATTTGTTTTAACGACGTATCTATTTGGGGTTTATATTACTAATTTTTCAAATTATAACGAATTATACGGCTCTATTGGAGCTTTATTGATTTTAATGCTTTACATATGGATTAACTCTAATTTATTGTTATTAGGGTTCGAATTAAATGCAACATTAAAAACCCTTAGATTAAAAGAATAATACAGTGTATTTTATAGACGTCATCTTACCAATTCCTTTAAAACAAACATTTACCTATGAGGTAAATAAAGATGAAGCTATGTTCCTTAAACAAGGAATGCGAGTTGCAGTTCCATTTGGGAAATCTAAACTATATACGGGAATTGTTTTTGCAATCCATAGAACAGCTCCTCAGGGTTATGAAACTAAATCTATTGATCAAATTTTAGATGAGAAGCCAATTGTGAATGGGATTCAGATAAAACATTGGGAATGGATAGCCATTTACTATATGTGTACTTTGGGTGAAGTTTTGAGAGCCGCTTTACCTAATGCCTTTTTATTGGAAAGTGAAACGATTATAACGTTAATAAATAAGACGCCCCAAGATGAATCTAAATTAAGTGATCAAGAATTTTTGGTTTTAGAAGCATTACAACACCAATCATCTTTGCATATAAATGATATTCGCACCATTTTGGATAGAAAAAATGTAGTAAGCATACTGCAGAAACTTTTAGAAAAGGAAGTGATAGGCGTACAAGAAGAAGTTTATGATAAATACAGTCCAAAAATTAAACGCTATATAAAACTTTCACCTGACTATTCTTCAGAAGAAAATTTAAAAAAATTATTAGATTCTTTAAGGAGAGCACCAAAGCAAAAACAAGTTCTTATGGCATTGTTTATGCTGTCTTCACAAGAAAAAAAACCAATAGAATCGATATTTCTTCAGAAAAAAAGTGAAACTAGCTCTTCTGTAATTAATAGTTTAGTTAGCAAAGGCATTTTGGAAGAATATTTTATTCAAAAAGATAGGATAACTTATGAAGGTGAGGACTCTTCGGATATAAAAAAATTAAGTGATGCCCAATCGGAAGCATTTAAAAAAATAAAAACCTCTTTTTTAACTAAAAACACGGCATTATTACAGGGGGTAACTTCAAGCGGAAAAACGGAGATTTATGTTCAATTAATTGAAGAAATTCTGCAACAGCATAAACAGGTTTTATATATGCTGCCAGAAATAGCATTAACAACTCAACTAATAAGCAGGTTGCAATATTATTTTGGTGAAAAAATTTCAGTGTATCATTCAAAATATTCGATAAGTGAGCGAGTTGAAGTTTGGAACAATGTATTGGAAAACAAACCAAAAGCTCAGATTATTATCGGTGCACGATCCTCACTTTTTCTGCCTTTCTCTAAGCTAGGGCTTATTGTTGTCGATGAAGAGCATGAGCCTTCTTTTAAGCAATACGCACCCTCACCGCGTTATAATGCTCGAGATAGCGCAGTAGTACTTGCTAAATTACATACTGCAAAAGTATTAATGGGTTCAGCAACACCTTCATTGGAAAGTTACTACAATGCAAAAAATGACCGTTATGGATTAATTACATTAAAACAACGTTTTGGTAATGTTATGATGCCAGCGATAGAATTGGTAGATATAAAAGAAAAGTATCGAAAAAAATTAATGAAGGGTCATTTTAGTGATCGTTTGCTGGAAGAAATAAATGTATCACTAAAGAATAACGAACAAGTAATTTTATTTCAAAATAGAAGAGGCTATTCACCAGTGATAGAATGTAATACTTGTGGTGTTTCTCCGCAATGTCCAAATTGTGATGTAAGTTTAACGTACCACCAATATAAAAATCAGTTAAGGTGTCATTATTGCGGTTATAATGTGCCAAAGATGATATCTTGTATTGCTTGTGGAAGTGAGACATTAGATCATAAAGGCTTTGGTACAGAACAGATTGAATTAGAGTTGAAAGAATTATTTCCTGATCATAGAATTGCTAGAATGGATCAGGATACGACCAAGCGAAAACATGCGCATGCCAAAATAATTGAAGCCTTAGAACTTCAAGAAATAGATATATTAGTTGGTACTCAGATGTTAGCAAAAGGATTAGATTTTAGACATGTTAGTTTGGTTGGAGTAATGAATGCAGATAATTTATTAAATTTTCCTGATTTTAGAGCTCATGAAAGGAGTTTTCAATTGTTACAACAAGTTGCAGGTAGGGCAGGGAGAACTAAAAAAAGAGGAAAAGTAATTATACAAACCTACAATCCATATCATCAAATATTACAGCAAGTTAGTACCAATAGTTTTGATGAAATGTACAAACAGCAAATGGAAGATCGGTATCAATTTAAATATCCCCCTTACTATAGGATGATTAAAATTGTAGTTAAAGAACGATCTTTCCAAAAAATGGATAAAGCAGCTATTTGGTTAGCTAATGCTTTAAAAATACAGTTAAAAGAAAATGTGCTTGGCCCAGAAACTCCATCAGTAGGTAGAATTCGTAATATGTTTATAACTAACATCTTGGTTAAAATCCCAAAGGATCAATCGGTAGCAAAAACAAAAGGGTATCTCAATTCAATTATGAGAAATTTTAACTCGATAAAAGAATTTTCAAGTGTTCGAGTAATTATTGATGTAGATAATTATTAACGTTTCATAGAAGCTGTAAGTGCTTCAACAAGCTGAGATTTTCTATTTCTGCTTAAAGGAAGATGCTGGTTTTCCAATTCAATGACTTTACTGTTGTATCGTACAACCTGTCTCTTATACACATCTCCGAGCCCACGAGACCGTACTAGATCTCGT
>OJCA01000215.1_pt1 | contig 12344 bp, 10 predicted proteins | sample 1591551 | NCBI WGS metagenome assembly OJCA01 (sample SAMN05416738, study PRJEB24817) | seawater metagenome | isolation source: Sea water | place: Canada:Atlantic | collected 2013-07 | reverse complement strand
TACGGTCTCGTGGGCTCGGAGATGTGTATAAGAGACAGGGAGAGAGGGCCGCCGAATTGTTCGCCAATTTTAAGGCTTCGACATCGACCCCATGTTTGCCAGCAATGATGAGGTAGTTGTCGCCGCGCTCGACGAAGCCATGCTTCCCTCCTGGGACCAGCTTGGGCTTTTCGCTTTCACTTGGTTTCGTAGCAGCCGATGGAGTGGCCTTGAGAACATTCTCTTTGCTCCACTTGCTGTGCCAGGCGATGCCGCCGATCGCAACAACGTGCAGGAGCAAAATAACAACCAAGGCACGGGCAACACCGACGCCGGGCACTTCGCCAAAATCATCGCCGGTGGCAGTCGCGGCACGTTGCTTACGGCGCTTATGATTTCCGGTCGAAGCATTCAAGATGCGCAAGCCGGGGCCTTTCGGAGCTTTTCTTTTTTTCTGGAGTTCTGGGTTAAGTTTCATCGGTTGGTTGGGTTTTTGATGAGAGAATTATGGAAGAGAAAGGACGGCAGATTTAAAGGCGTCTCCGCGCGCTTCGTAGCCGGAAAATTGATCAAAGGAAGAGGTGCCTGGGGAAAAAAGCACAGTGTCTCCGGGCTTCGTTTTTTGGGCAGCAAACTTCACCGCTTCTTCAAGAGTGTCGACCGTTTCGCAGGGCACGACATCAAAGAAGTTGACGGCAATGGAAGCCCCAATCTCGCCAAAGAAAATCGCTTGGGTGACCTTCTCAGCGAGGAGAGGTGCTAACAGCTGATAGTCGAGCCCCTTTTCCTTTCCTCCTGCGATCAAAATGGTCGGGCGATTTTGCGAACGGAGCGCGGCTTCCAAGGCATGGAGATTGGTCGCCTTGGAATCATTAAGCCATTCAACTTGATCAAATATTCCCACCAGCTCGCAGCGATGAACGGGAGGCGCATAATCAACGAGCGCAGCTTGCGCGACTTCGGGAGTGATTCCCTCGACCACAGCGCAAGCAGCCATAAGATTCTCCGCATTATGGAGACCACGGAGGCGGGTTTTACTCACGTCAATGAAGTGAGAGTCTCCGCAGAAAATGTCGTCACCCCGCAGGAACCAGTCGGCTTCTTCTTCGGTCGAGAAGGTCGTAATTTTTCCTGGTAATCCAGGAAGAGCAAGGAGCGTCTCTCCTTCTCGAATCACAACGGGAGTCTCGTCATCAACTTTGGCAAAGATGCGTTGCTTGGCCTCAAAGTATTCCATGAGATCGTGGTAGCGATCCATGTGGTCGGCTGAGAAATTGAGCCAAATGACGGCGTCGGGTTTAAAATCGACCGTCGTTTCCAGCTGGAAGGAACTCAGCTCAAGAGCAACCACCTCGGGAACCTCGTCTTGCAGAACAACCTCCGCAAAGGGCACTCCGTAGTTTCCGCAGGGCTGACAGCTCATACTATTTGCACTCACGAGAATGTTGACAAGTTCGGCCGTCGTCGTTTTGCCATTGGTTCCGGTGATCCCGATGGTCTTGCCGGCGTAACAGCGCCAGGAGAGTTCGATTTCCCCCCAGAGTCCACCGCTATTGACGGCGAAGGACTGCGCAAATTCTCCCTGGGTTTCGATTCCCGGGCTGATAATGACTAGATCGGAAAGCGTGGCCGCACCGGTTTCAGCAGTGGCATTGGCATGAGTCTTTAATTCCTCAGGAAACGAGGTGAAGACTTCCGGCCCACGCGAATCGAACACCGTAACCAAAGCACCACAACGAGACGCGAGTTTCGCAGCGGCAAGGCCACTGCGGCCCGCGCCTAAAATGGCGACATTCTGACCGGTAAGATCGAGCATTAGATGACTTTTAAGAGAGCAATTCCGAAGAGACTGAGGAGGATCGAGATAATCCAGAAGCGGATAATAACCTGGTTCTCATGCCAGCCCCGGAGTTCGAAATGATGATGAATGGGAGCCATTGCGAAGATGCGCTTTCCCCGGAGCTTGAAGGAACCGACTTGTAGGATGACCGACATTGCTTCCATCACAAAAACGCCACCTATGATCACGAGGAGCAGCTCCTGCTTGGCGCAGATCGCCGTCATACCAATAGCGCCACCAATTGCCAGTGATCCGGTATCGCCCATGAAGACTTTTGCGGGATGGCAATTGAACCAGAGAAAGCCGAGGCCTGCCCCGACAAGCGCCATCATTAGAATGGAAAGTTCGGCGAGGTGGGCGTTGTAGAAAATATTAAGATACTCAGCGGCGGGCTGAGTGCCACTGAGGTAGCAAATGATGGCATAAGCCATCGCCACCGTAATCGTAACACCGGTCGCAAGACCATCGAGGCCATCGGTGAGGTTTACGGCATTGGAAGTTCCCATCAGTAATGCGACAAAGAAAGGAATAGCCAAAAGCCCAAGAGGAATGACGAAGGTCAACAACGGGAAGCTGACCGATGTTACCTTGGCCGTGGTCGGTTCGATCATTTTCCCTCCGGAGTAAAAGAGATACTCGCTCGTGAGTGGGTTGTTAAGAAGGAAGACCGTCGCACCAAGCCCAACGGCGGCTTGCCAGAGGAGCTTCATCTTTCCACTGACGCCATCGGAACTTTTTTTCACGATCTTCTTGTAGTCATCGAGGAAACCAAGAACGCCGAGCGCGAAGGTCACCGCAAGAGTCACCAGGAGAAATGGATTAGTAATGTCGCCGCAAACAAGAACAGCGATCAACATGGTCCCAAGAATCATGATACCACCCATGGTAGGAGTTCCGGCTTTTCCGCCGTGGAGCTCAGCGAGTTTATGGACCTCTGCTGCAGTGCGGATAGGCTGCCCTACTTTAAGCGAAATGAGCTTACGAATCACTCGGCCGCCGAGCGCCAAGGTGAGGGCAAACGCGAGAGTCGCCGCGAATCCAGCTCTCAAGGTAATATAACCCAGAAGTCGCAGAAACGAAAAGGTCTCAGCCCACTCGGCACCGTTGACCTGAGCATCTTTCCAAAGTGTATAAATCCAGTAGAGCATCTAATTTGGAGGGAAAGCAGTTTGCATCACGCGCTCCATGGCGGCAGCTCGTGACCCCTTAAAAAGGACCAGATCACCTGGGGCGCAATGTTGGGGAAGAAAGGATGCCGCAGCATCCGCATTGGGAAAAAATTCAGCACTTCCACCCACCTCGCGAGTTGAAGTAGCGATGGTCTCAGCAGCCTCACCGACGACTACCAAGGCAAGATTCTTTTCAGCAGCTAGTCGGCCTACGCGTTGGTAAGAACTCTCGGCGTAATCACCCAGCTCGGCCATTATTCCGAGGACCGCAAGCTTTCGGCCTTCACCCGGAAGAGCCGCGAGGGTTTCGAGGGCCGCGAAGACTGATTCCGGGTTCGCGTTGTAGGTATCATCGATAATCGTGATTCCAGCGTGATCATACTGACGTAAACGTCCGCTGGTCAGCTGGGTTTGGGAGAGTCCACAGGCGATTTCTTCAAGGGTCAGCCCCATCGTCACTCCTGCTCCAGCCGCAAGAAGAGAATTGCTCACCATGTGCTTTCCGGTGACCGAAATGCTTGTAGCGATACGTCCGAGATCATCGATGACAAGATCAAAGCGAGAACCCTCGGCATCAGTGATGAGATTCTCAGCGCGGATCGAACCGCGATCATTTCCAACGATCACGATGCGACCTTTGGTGCATCGACGATAGTGCTCTACGAATTGACAGTCGGCAGGAATCAGCAAGGTGCCCTCTGCTTGAAGCTCACGAGCAACCGTCCCCTTTTCTTCCGCAATTGACTCGATGTTACCCAGGTTTTCGATATGAGCGCTGCCTACATTGGTAATGATCGAAATGTCAGGTGGGGCAATCTTGCACAAGGTCGCAAGTTCACCGGAATGATTCATCCCCATTTCCAAAACGGCGACCTCGTGATCTTTTTCCGTGGCCAGCACCGTGAGCGGGAGACCGATGTGGTTATTAAAGTTACCGAGGGTGGCATTCACGCGGAATTTCTGAGCAAGAACCGAGCGGGTAAAATCCTTCGTCGAAGTCTTGCCATTGGAACCCGTGATCGCAATCACCGGAATATCGAGCCCGGCGAGATACCATCGGGCCAATCGCTGGAGTGCGGAAAGAACATCCTCCACCACAATCGCAGGACGCCCGGCTAGTGCTTTCTCGGGAACATCGATTACGAGAGCCACAGCGGCTCCAGCTTGATCGAGTAAATCATGGGCATCGAAATTTTCGCCTCTGAGCGCAAAGAAAAGAGATCCTTCTTCAATGGCTCGGGTATCAGTCGAGACTCCGGCAGTGACCAAAAGTCCTCCGCTCTCCTGCGCGTGCAGGAGCTGGCCATTCATCGCTTGCGCGAGGATATGAAGCGGATAGGTGATCATTCTCTTTCTTTGGAGTCGTCGTCCTGACGGCGGTAAATTCTGAGATCGCCTGACTCACGGGGAGCGATCTCGTCGTTATCACGAGGGCCACGGCGATCACCATCATCCCTCTCGTTTTGACGCGCCAAGTATTCCGCCTCACGCTTTTTCGAATAAACGATGATCGCCTTACGAGCTTCTACCCGGTCATCAAAGTGCCTCTTCACTCCATTGATTTCCTGGTAGGTTTCGTGCCCTTTCCCTGCAATCAAAATGATATCGAAGGGACGAGCCATCTCAATGGCACGATTAATCGCCTCTCGACGATCCACCACCAGTTCGTGAGTCGCTTCGCCGATACCGGGAAGGATATCGTTGAGAATAGAAAAGGGAACTTCGCTTCGGGGATTGTCCGAAGTGACGAAAAGGTAGTCGCTGTATTTTGCAGCGGCCTCTCCCATGAGGGGACGTTTTGTGACATCACGATCACCACCACAACCAAAGACCGTGATAAGCCGACCTGGATTCAGCTCGCGGAGAGTCTCGCAAGCCCTGGCCACCGCATCCGGGGTGTGGGCGTAATCAACAAACACCGCGAAGCGTTCACCACCGACATGCTCCATACGACCCGGAGTCTGTGGCGTATGGATGAGGTGCTTTACGATATCGCGCACCCGCATTCCAAGAGCCGATACCGCCGCAACTGCAGCAATGGCATTCTGCGCGTTGAAGCGTCCCGCGAAGGGAAAGCGGACCAGATACTGACGCCCCTTTGCTTCGAGCGAAAATTCCTGCCCTTTAAAACTGGGGTGAACATCCCCGATCTTAAAATCAGCGCCCAGGCTGAAACCAAAGGTGATAATCTTAAGACGACCGGTAAATTCTGCCGCGAGCTTCTCGCCGTATGGATCGTCGATATTGATGACCGCAACTCCATCACTCCCCTCTTCCGCCATTTGCTCAAAGAGGAGCTTCTTCGCATCGAAGTATTCCTCCATCGTGCCATGGTAGTTGAGGTGATCTTGCGTGAGGTTCATGAAGACGCCGACACGGAAGGGAATCCCCTCGGTGCGAGCTTGCTCCAATCCGTGAGAGGACGTCTCCATTGCGACTGCCTTGCAGCCATTTTTCACCATCGTGGAGAGAATTTCCTGCATCTCAAGGGCACCCGGCGTGGTGTGCGTGGCATCTTGATACTGGCTTCCATCGTGAACCTTGACGGTGCCAATCATTCCCGTCTTCACCATCGACTCATTGAGCAAATAGTGGATAAAATGAGTTACGGTTGTTTTTCCGTTCGTACCGGTCACAGCCACACAGCGCATCTTGGCACTCGGGTTTCCCGCGAGCTGGGCGGCAAGTCTTCCAAGCGCCTTGCGCGAGCTATCGACCTTGATCCAAAGCCCGGGATAATCGGCAGGAGCAATTCGCTCCGCGATGATGGCAGCCGGTTTTATTTCGATCACTTGATCAAGAAAATCGTGCCCATCAACCTCGCTTCCACGCACGGCGACAAAGACAGAATCTTGCTCGACCTGCCCGCTGTGATCAGTCACCGACGAGACATCGACATCCTCGATCCGAAGGCGGTCGGCCTCGGGGATGACTTGTAAAAGATCGGAGAGTTTCGTGGGATTATTCATTCGATAAAACGATATCAGAAACTTTCAGCTCGATCGGTTCGCTGGGCTTGATATCAAGAAGGTGGATCACGCGCTCGGCAACACGTTTGAAAACTGGTGCGGCGACTGAACCACCACCGACAGTTGCCTCGGGGTCGTCAAATTTGGGATCATCGATCATGATGTAAGCCACGAAACGCGGATTCTGAACAGGGACGATTCCAGCAAAGGAAACGAGGAAGCTATCCATGTCGTATCCCACGCCATCAATATAGCGCCAGGCCGTGCCTGTTTTGCCTCCGGTGCGATGTCCGGGAACAAATGCGCGCCAGCCGGTAGGACCGAGAGTGCCATCGCCGACCACCGTCTCCAGAGCCAAGCACATCTCACGCGCCGTATTTCGACTAACCACCTGGCGGACCACTTCCGGGTTGCGTTCCTCAAGGATATCACCGTTTTTGGCGATGATCGACTGAATGAGTCGAGGCTTCATCAGGACCCCCTTATTTGCGAGAGCAGCGTAAGCCATTGCGATTTGAAGCGGACTCGCACTCACTCCATAGCCGTATGATGCCGTGGCAAAGTTTTGCGGATTACTCCGATTGGAAATCCTACCAGAGGCCTCGCCAGAAAGCGGAAACCCAGTGCGTTTTCCGAATCCGAAGGCATCGAGGGTTTCATAAAAGCCCTGGCTTCCGACCATTTCCGCAAAGAGAAAGGCCCCCGGGTTACTGGACTTCATGAGGACCTGATCAAAGGTGAGGTCTCCGTAGCTGTGGTGATCTCTCACCACGATATGGGGACGTGTAATTTTCCCCCATCCACAATTCACCATCGTCCTGCGATTTGCGACGCCTCGATCAAGCGCGGCAGACATCGCGATAATTTTCATTACCGAACCGGCCTCGACCTGATCCTGGGTGGCAAAGTTCCGGCCATTCTCCAGAGACTTCTCACGTGTGTTGAGATCGAAATGAGGACGGGTTGCCATCGCCAGAAGATCTCCCGTCTGAGGCTCCACGATGATAATGGTTCCCCGCTCGGCCTGGCAATGATCCATGGCCGCTTGAAGTTCCTCCTCGGCGATTGCCTGCACTCCGGTGTGAAGAGTGAGCTGCACGTGCTTTCCTAGCATCGGGGGGGTGAACGAAGCAGACTCAGTCAATTTCACCAAGCCATTGACATCGCGCTTGAGTTCCCGTTCACCAGGACGTCCTTGCAAATAGGAATCCATCGCTTTCTCGACTCCGGAAATCCCTTTAGAAATCCCTTTAGAACTCTTTTTACCATCTTGGCCCATCATTCCGATCAGATGAGAGGCAAAGGAATCCATGGGATAAACCCGAGCTTCACTTCGCTCAAAAGAGAATCCCTGAATGTAGCGCGCTTGGAGTTCGGACTCAATGCGGCGGGCTTGATCCTCACGGATCTTTTTCATCACCACGATGCGCTTCCGACCATTTTGGATTTTCTCGAAAAGAGTTTTTTTTGGCACGCGCAGCTCGCGACTGAGAACTGCCAAGGCGTAGTTCAAGTGTTCTTCGCGCAGAAGCTCCGGAGCCATCTTTTTAACACGAGACTTCATTTTCCTGAAAGCCTTGCGTTGATCCTCCTCCGAAAGATCATACCAACCCGCTTGGGCGTTGAGATTACAATGAGCTACCGCACTTGTGAGATTGTCCTCGAAACGCAGGTGATTGGCATCCGCAATGAGAGCAGCTTCCGGGCGATTCTGCGCGAGAGGTTGGCGGTGACGATCGACGATCCAGCCACGAGAAGCGGGGATCGTTTCCTTCATTTTAAAACGACCCAGTTGCGCTTTACTAGAAAAGTTGCGGTTCCACGATTGCACCGAAAGAAGGCGCCACGAAAGCGCACTGAGCCCGGCCACAAGGACCAGGCTGACTGCAAAAGCACGATTTCTAAATGCGGTATCCATGAGTAACCTTTCTAGCGGCGGGCCAGCACCTCCTGGTTGGGACGGTAAACTTCCGGTAATCCGGTCGGGATGGATTGGAGATCTGACCCCCTCTTATCGAGCTTCTCACGGAGAGCAAAAACATCCAACTCACGTTCGATATCGGACTGATGCATCGTAATCGCCAAATTGTGCTCCACCATGCGCTGCTGAGTCTTGGCAATCTCACGAAGCATCGTGACCTGCTTATTCTTCACCATGACGTAGGAAACGCCTCCTACCGACACGATGACGACGACGACCAAAAGAACGATAAGGGTCGGGATGCTGAGATTGGAGTTATATCGACGATGATTCATGATTCAAATACGTTCTACTACGCGGAGTCTGGAGCTGCGTGAGCGTGCGTTACGCTCGACCTCGACGCCGCCGGGAGCGACGCCTTTTCGGGTTAAAAGTTGATAGCGATAATCAGGATTGGGGCGTGGAGCGGGCCATTCCGGACGATCGAGCTCTGTTCGGGAGGCGTCACGGAAATGCTGCTTAACCATACGATCCTCGAGGCTATGAAAAGTAATGATTCCCAAACGGCCACCGGGCTTGAGTAGATCCGCGGCGCTTTCCAAAAAACGGGCGAGCTCACCAAGCTCATCGTTGACCGCCATGCGGAGGGCTTGAAAAACCTTGGTTGCTGGATGAATTCGACCTCTGCGACCGAGAAGATTTTCAATCCCATCGGCTAGCTGAAGTGTCGTCTCAAATGGTTTCAAGACGCGCGCTTCGATAATCCATTGAGTGATGCGCCAAGCTGATTTCTCTTCGCCAAATTCGCGGAAAATTTTTGCCAATTCATCCTCGCCCCACTGGTTCACAATATCGGCGGCGGTGAGCTCACTCTCGCCCATGCGCATGTCGAGAGGACCATCAGAGCGGAACGAAAATCCCCGCTCGGCAGCATCGATCTGCCAGGAGGAAACTCCGATATCGAGAAGGATGCCATCGGCCTTTGGCCAGTCATTTTCAGAAGCCAGCCGTGCCATTTCTCCGAATCGTCCAGCCACCGCTTCAAAGCGATCGCCGAATTCCCTGAGTCGCTCGCTCGCGTAGGCGCGAGCCTGCGCATCACGATCGATCCCCTTCACGGTGGCATTTCCACGCAGAAGAGCTTCAGTATGACCGCCACCTCCCAGGGTGCCATCGATAAAAAAATTTCCTTCGACTGGTGCGAGATGCTCGACTACTTCGTCGAGCAAGACCGACTCGTGATAAAATGGAGTCTTCTCATTTCCTTCGGCGTGAATTGCGAGACCTTCCACCTCCGGTGCCGCTCCACAAGGCAAGAGCCAGGAATTGAAGCTGCTGGACACCCAAAAGTCGGGCGGCACCGGGGCTGAAAAAAGTCTCATCTTGTCTGCATTTTCAGAAAGGATATCAGTTAAAAAAGGTTGAGTATTTGGTTGAGTTTCTCGTTCTCCGCCTTCTCGGCGGAGAGCATCGCTTCCGCATTCACGGGGCTGAGCATTTCGAAATGATTGCCGCGACCGACCAAGATCACCGCTCCGGGAAGTTTGAGTTGACGTTCCTCCGCCCAGGCCTTCGGAATGAGTAGTTTGCCCTGCTCGTTCACCGAGGCTTCGATCGAATTGGCATACATCATTCCGGCCGCGTTGTCCTTCTGACGCGGGGTGAGATTTTCCGATTCCTCGATTTGCTCGAGTTTTTTGGAAAAAGCCGCCTCGCTGAGAACGCGAAGAGTAGGCTGACCGTAGGAGTCGGCACGCAGCAAGAAGACCGACTGGCCCTGAGCAGGTCTCCACGTAACTGGCACCGAGACGCGGCCCTTCGCATCGAGCTTGTGCTCGATGATGCCGCGCTGTGCCTGAATCTGGATTGCCATCAAATGAATCGCCGAAGTGTCTCGACGGGCACCAAAGTACACCAAAACACTCCTGACGGTCAATTTTAAAGCCCAAAGTACACAAAACCCTATAACAAAAGTCCGTAAACACCTTAAGAAATTCGAAGTTACTTAATTTTACCGGAATATCAAGAACGATGTTTCTTGACACAATCTCTAACCATCGAGAGATCAAAATAATCTCACCCGCAGGAAGTCCAATTTACCTAAAAAACGCCGCTGTTCCTATAGACCACGGAGGGCTCGGATCCCTCCGGTGGTCTCGTCGCCCGCCGATTTTCAACTCGCGACTGGAACTCAACAGCTACCAAACACTCGAATCCACGCTCGCCAACGCTTGAACTTTTTGCTCAAAATAGCCAAAATACCCCTCTCACCAACTCATCCCACTTCGCAGGAGATTTTTCCCACTTACCGTTATTCTCCTGATCGGAAAACACCCTGTCTAAAGATTACCTCCGCCATTTTCTTTGAAAATCATGCAGTCAATGTCCCTCTATACTCAATAATCTCAATTTTTGGACTGAGACGGAGATCTGATTCAAAAGAAGCAGGGCCCCTAGGAAAATTACTTTCCAAGAGGAATTTCCTACTTATTGGATTCTAAAAAAAAGAGTTTCTCACTGTCGCTTCTCCAATACCTAAGAGATATTCACCCTTTTATCTTCCCCATTTCATTCTTCAATTGCCCCACCCTTACTGATGATTGATACGATTAAACGAGTTTTCGTCCTTGGCCTAGTCTTCGCTTTTGCCTTTGCAGGGGTCTACGCCTTTCGCGCTTGGCAAGGAGGGCATCCGATCTTCGGTTTTGGTGAAAAGCCAAAGACCCAGCAGTTCTCGCCCGAAAATGCCACCCTCGCCACCGAGGCTCCTCTTGTTCCCAGCGAGGTCCCGGGCCTCGCGCGCGCGAACGACGAGATGATCACGCTCTTGGAGAAAGTGACCCCTTCAATCGTCAGTATCGACACCAAGATCATTCGCAAAGAACGGATCCTCGATCCGCTCCGGAATCGTATTTACGAGCGTAGCCGCGCAAATCACGGACTCGGATCTGGGGTCATCATTTCAGAAGAAGGGCACGTCATCACCAATCACCACGTGATTGATGGGCACCAGGAAATCCGTATCACTTTAAAAGACGGCCGGAACCTCCCCGCCATCCTCATCGATTCCGACCGCCTCTCTGACATCGCTGTTCTGCGCATCAAGGGACAACCTGACGAAATCTTTGCTCCGTTGAAATTCGCAAACTCAGACCAGGTCAAAGTCGGCCAACTCGCCATCGCTTTGGGAAATCCCTTCGGCCTCGGACCCTCGGTTTCCACCGGTTTGATTTCAGCTCGTGACCGCTCGCTCTCCGACGGTCAACGCGACATGTTTCAGACCGACGCCGCGATCAATCCCGGGAACTCCGGCGGCCCGCTCGTTAATCACCTTGGCGAGATCATTGGGATCAACGCCTCGATCTATTCGACCAACCGCGAGAACCCGAGTTTTGAGGGCATCAGTTTCTCAATCCCTTCAAATGATGTGGTCCGTACCATGACCCACATTCTTGAAAAAGGTCGCCCCATCTACGGATTTCTTGGGATTCAAGCACGCGATCTTGATCAGAATCTGAAGAATATTTTCGCCTACTCTGGTAAGGGAGCACTGATCTGGGATGTCACCCAGGGATCTCCCGCAGATCTCGCCGGCATTAAACGCTACGACATCATCAATGAGTTTAAGGGCGAAGGAATAGAAGCCGCCACTTCTCTCATCAGTAGCGTTCAACGTTCCGACGTTGGCGAGGAAGTCTCCCTCAGCGTATGGCGTGGAGATGCTTTCAAGATTCTCAAGGCCACCATCGCGGAGGCAGATCCCTTCGCTCTTCCTCAAAATATCACCGGAGGCGGGCGCCTCGCTTCCGATGACGCGATCGTGCAGTCCGTCGGACTCGAAGTCAGAGATCTCCCCATCATCTACCGTCAGCGCGGCTACGGAGGAGTGCAAGTCACACGTGTAGTTCCAAAAAGCTTCGGCGCAAATGCCAGTATTAAAGCGGGAGACATCCTCCTTGAAATCAATGGGGAACGCGTCAGAAATCAAGAGGACTTTTACCTAAAACTCGTGGCCGCGGCCGCCGTACAAGAAACTCGCTTGCGCGTGATCCGTGGCAATCATAGTTCCATCGTTACTCTACAACAGGTCCCAAGAACCCCCTCAGACTAGACTTTTAAAATCCCCCCTATCATTCCACTGCCATGAGTTCCTATTACCCCGACGAACCTCGCTCGAACTTCGCTCTCTACGTTTTGCTCACCTTCATCGCAGGCGGATTGGTAGTAACAGGCCTGATGGCCACTCAATGCAGCCCCACCGACCCGGAAGTCGTCAAGATCGACACCGAAAAAGAAGCAGCGGCAGATGCCCCCCCTAATACTGAGGTCAAAGAAACTCCCGAACCCTTCGAAGCGATGCCGGAGCCGGAACCCACCCCTGAAGTTCCGACTCCCCTCACCCCAGCTGAAGTCTTAACCCTGTCTCTTATACACATCTCCGAGCCCACGAGACCGTACTAGATCTC
>OJCA01000208.1_pt1 | contig 12535 bp, 8 predicted proteins | sample 1591551 | NCBI WGS metagenome assembly OJCA01 (sample SAMN05416738, study PRJEB24817) | seawater metagenome | isolation source: Sea water | place: Canada:Atlantic | collected 2013-07 | reverse complement strand
GGGTCTAGTTTAATTTTTTCTAGGGCGCGCCCTAGAAAAAATTAAACTAGACCCAAACTTAGTAGATGAAGTTTTTATGGGGAATGTAGTTTCGGCTGGTTTAGGACAAGCTCCTGCAAGACAGGCTGCTATCTTTGCTGGTATTTCAGACACTGTGCCTTGTACAACAATTAATAAAGTTTGTGCTTCTGGAATGAAATCTGTGATGTTAGCAGCTCAATCAATTGCCTTAGGAGATGCAGATATTGTAGTTGCTGGGGGTATGGAAAACATGAGTTCTATTCCTCACTATCTTCATGGAAGGCAAGGAACCAAATTTGGACCAACAACACTTGAAGATGGAATGCAAAAAGACGGACTAGTAGATGCATATGATAAGAATGCTATGGGAGTTTGTGCTGATGCTTGTGCTGCTAAATATGGTTTCTCTAGAGAAGATCAAGATGCTTACGCGATACAATCTTACCAAAGATCTGCGGAAGCATGGAGTGCAGGTAAATTTTCTGATGAGATTATTCCTGTAGAAATACCTCAACGAAGAGGAGCATCTATTATAATGACTGAAGATGAAGAGTTTAAAAATGTAAAGATGGAAAAAATACCTGCTTTACGTGCTGCTTTTTCAAAAGAAGGAACCGTAACCGCTGCTAATGCTTCAACTATTAACGATGGTGCGGCAGCTTTAATTTTAATGTCTTCTGAAAAAGCAACAGAATTACAACTTACACCTATTGCTAAAATTAGAAGCTATGCAGATGCAGCTCAAGAGCCAAAGTGGTTTACAACAGCGCCAGCTAAAGCTATTCCAAAAGCTCTAGATAAAGCGGGAATATCTATTAATGAGGTAGATTATTTTGAGTTAAACGAGGCTTTTGCAGTTGTAGGATTGGCTAATATGAAAATACTAGGATTAGAAAATGACCGTGTAAATGTAAACGGTGGTGCTGTATCTTTGGGACATCCTTTAGGTGTTTCAGGAGCCAGGATTATTATTGCTCTTACCTCTATTTTAAAACAGAATAATGCTAAAATTGGTGTTGCAGGAATCTGTAATGGTGGTGGTGGCGCTAGTGCAATGGTTATTGAAACTCTTTAAAATTAATAAATTATGCGCTATGGCATTTGTAATTTAAGTATAGTTCCTCTTCGTTTAGAAGCTAGTGATGCGTCAGAAATGGTATCACAGGTTCTTTTTGGAGAAGACTTTAAAGTGCTTGAAAAAGAAAAAAAGTGGAGTAAAATAAAATTGAGTTTTGATGGTTATGAGGGATATATAGACAACAAGCAATATCTAGAAATAGACGAAGAAACTTTTGATAAATTATCCAATTCTAAACATCATTATTCTTCTGAAATTATAGATTTCGTAACCACTAAAAAAAATCATTTAAGTACAATTGCTATAGGGTCTAGACTTCCTTTTTATAAAGATGAACATTTTACAATTGGCGCACAAGACTTTTATTACGATGGTACTATTTATTCAGAAAAGTTAGCTAAAAAAGAAATCATTCAAAAAGCATTTCAATTTTTAAACACTCCATATTTATGGGGAGGAAAAACTCCTTTTGGTATAGATTGCTCTGGTTTTACACAATTGGTTTATAAACTCTGCGGCTACTCTCTTCTTAGAGATGCTAAAGACCAAGCAACACAAGGTGAGGTTTTAAGTTTTATTGAAGAAGCAGAACCTGGTGATTTGGCATTTTTTGACAACGATGAAGGCATCATAACTCATGTTGGAATTATTATGGACAATTACAATATTATTCATGCACATGGCAAGGTTAGAATTGATACATTAGACCATAGTGGTATTTATAACGTAGATACCAAATTGCACACTCATAAATTGAGAGTTATCAAAAAAATTATATAAAAAAAAGCCAACGTATATACCTTGGCTTTTTTTATGTTCTATCAAATAGATAGTATAGATAAATTATTAATCTCTCATTTGTTTGTACAAATCAGTAAACTTCGTCGCTTCTTCATCCATCTCTAAGGTTTGATAAATATTCATCAAAAACTGAACTGTATTGATACTTCTGCTGTATTTATCTGCTTTTTCTAGATATGGCAATGCTTCTCTGTGAACACCTCTTTGCTTTTCTAGTAGCTCATCATACTTATCAAAGTCAGATAAGTTATTATTCATTTCATCTACGATTGCTTTTTCTTGATTCATGATTACTACTGCTAAATTTAAATAAGCATCTCCATAATCTTCTTTTAGTTCAATCGCTTTTTCATAATTCTTTTTAGCCTCTTCAACTTTACCATCATTAAAACTTATTACTCCTAGATTAAAAAATAACTGAGGATTTGTAGGGTCTATATTTAATGCCAGTTCAATCAAATCACTATACTTTTTCATGTCTTTCAATTGAAAGTAGATATCTGCTTGAGTTAAAATTAAATTAATATCTTTTGGATAGATTTCTCTTGCTTCTTCAACTGCCTTTATAGCTTCTTCTGTTTTCCCTTGAGTTTTTAAGATATAAGCAACGTTTTTGATAATATCACCTGTTTTTGATTCGGTTTGCTCATTTACAGGATCTTTATAAAGACCTAGCTTAACTTGAAGATCTCTATTTCCTTTAGTTCCAAGATTTTCTTTTAAACCAGAATCTTTACTTGTTGCAAAATATAAAGTTGTAATGCCTGTATATCCTATATCTTTTAACTCTTTATAATACTTTAAAGAACTTTCATATTCTTTAGCTAATGAAAAACTAACAGCTGAATTGTATATAAATACTGTGTCTAATGGACTGAGCATATATGATAAATAAAAATTATTAGCTGCATTTTTATAATCTTTAGCTGCATACTGGTCACTTGCTTGTTGATATACGTCTTGTACCATTTTACTTTGAATAGTTCTGGCTAATTCTGTATACCTTTTTTTCCCTATTTGATCTTCTAAACTGAATAACTTTTCAAAAGTATTAGCGGCTGTTTGATAATCTTTCTTTCCAAAATAAGCCTGTGCTTTTAAAAAGTAAAACTTTGCTTTAGATTTATCATCCATCTTAGAAAGTAAAGATTCAGCGGCTGTAACGGCCGTCATTGCTGCAGAATAATCTTGAATTTTAATAGCTTTATCTGCTGTTTTCAATTCGTTTTTTTGTGCAAAAGTGGAAAAAGTTATTAATCCCAATACTAGTGCAAATACCTTGGTTTTCATCTTAAGTTAAATTTAATTCTATAATAGTTATTCTTGGTTCTCGTTTGTATTATTCTCAGTTTCAGAGGTGTTTTCGCCTTCTTCAGAAGTCTCTTCTGTAATCTCTTCTTCCTCTTCTTCTTCATGCATTACCTTGGCCACAGCGGCAATACTATCTGAGTCTTTAATATTAATTAGCTTAACTCCTTGTGTAGCTCTTCCCATCACACGTAAGTCTTCTACAGCCATTCTAATGGTTATTCCTGACTTATTAATAATCATTAAATCATTAGAATCATCTACATTTTTAATGGCTACTAAATTACCTGTTTTTTCTGAAATGTTTAATGTTTTAACACCTTTACCACCTCTATTTGTAATTCTATAATCTTCTAATTTAGATCGTTTTCCGTACCCTCTTTCAGAAACTACAAGAATGTTGCTCTCCATATCATTTACAGCAACCATACCTATTACCTCATCGTTTTCATGAGCAAGAGTAATTCCTCTCACACCAGAGGCTGTTCTTCCCATTGGCCTTGTTTTGGCTTCTTCAAAACGAATAGATTTACCAGATTTTAACGCCAACATTACTTGGCTATCTCCTGATGTTAATTTAGCTTCTAACAACTCATCACCTTCACGAATAGTAATTGCGTTAATACCATTTGTTCTAGGTCTAGAATATTGTTCTAAAGAAGTTTTCTTTACCTGTCCTTTCTTAGTTGCCATTATAACATAATGGTTGTTAATATATTCTTCGTCTTTTAAATCTTGAGTAACTAAAAATGCTTTTACCTTATCGTCTTGTTCTATATTAATTAGGTTTTGCATTGCTCTTCCTTTAGAGTTTTTACCTCCTTCTGGAATTTCGTACACACGCATCCAAAACACTTTACCTTTCTGGGTAAAGAACAACATGTATTGGTGGTTAGTTCCAACAAACAAATGTTCTAAGAAATCTTCATTTCTAGTAGCCACTCCTTTTTGCCCTCTACCTCCTCTATTTTGAACTTTGTATTCGTCTAGATTTGTTCTTTTTAAATATCCTGCATTAGAAATGGTAACCACAACCTTAGTGTCTGGAATCATATCTTCTATGCTCATGTCTCCACCAGCATATTCAATTACTGAACGACGATCATCACCATACTTATCTCTTACATGAATTAATTCATCTGTAATAATTTGATAACGTCTAGGCTCATTGTCTAGGATATCTTTCAAATCAATGATGGTTTTCATAATTTCATCAAACTCTGCTCTTAACTTGTCTTGTTCTAGACCGGTTAATTGACGCAAACGCATTTCAACAATTGCCTTGGCTTGAATTTCAGATAATTCAAATCTTGTAATTAAACTTTCACGAGCTAGATCTGCATTATTAGAAGCTCTAATAATTTTTATTACCTCATCAATATTATCAGAAGCAATTATTAACCCTTCTAAAATATGAGCTCTTGCTTCTGCTTTCTTTAATTCGTATTTTGTTCTTCTTACAACTACCTCATGCCTATGTTCAACAAAATAATGAATTAACTGCTTCAGGTTTAATTGTTCTGGACGACCATTTACAAGTGCAATATTATTAACACTAAATGATGTTTGAAGACCTGTATACTTGTATAATTTATTTAAAACAATATTAGGAATTGCATCTCTTTTCAAGATGTAAACAACTCGCATTCCATTTCTATCAGACTCGTCTCTAATATTAGAAATCCCATCCAATTTCTTATCATTTACTAATTCAGCAGTTTTTTTAATCATTTCTGCTTTATTAACCTGATAAGGAATTTCAGTGACGATAATACACTCACGTCCTTTTACCTCTTCAATAACTGCTTTTGCACGCATTACAATACGTCCTCTACCGGTATGAAAAGCATCTTTTACACCATCGTAACCATAAATGATTCCTCCTGTTGGAAAATCTGGTGCTTTTATGTGCTGCATTAACTCGTCTATGTCAATATCTCTATTTTCAATATAAGCTAAGGTCCCATTCACAACTTCTGTTAAATTGTGTGGTGCCATGTTTGTTGCCATACCAACGGCAATTCCAGAAGCTCCATTTACTAAAAGATTTGGAATTCTAGTTGGTAACACAGTAGGCTCTTCTAAAGTATCATCAAAATTTAATCGATGATCTACCGTATCTTTCTCAATATCAGACAACATGTCTTCTGATATTTTCTGCATTCTAACCTCCGTATAACGCATTGCTGCTGGGCTATCTCCATCAACAGAACCAAAGTTACCTTGACCATCTACCATCATATATCGCTGACTCCATTCTTGTGCCATACGAACCATTGAATCATACACAGATGTATCTCCGTGTGGGTGATACTTTCCTAACACCTCTCCAACAATTCTTGCAGACTTTTTATAAGATCCTGTAGCCTTAATACCTAACTCGTGCATCCCATACAAAACTCTTCTGTGAACAGGTTTTAAACCATCTCTTACATCGGGCAATGCTCTGGAAACAATTACGGACATTGAATAATCAATGTATGCAGATTTCATCTGCTCTTCAATGTTAATAGGAATCAACTTTTCTCCCTCTGCCATACCTTAAGTTTATTGTTTATTTTTTACTGATTTTTTAATAACAAGCAAGATAGTATAATTCCTATTTTTAAGCAACATAATAGCGCCCTAAAAGCCTATAGTTATTAACATTTATTGATAAAATTTTCAGTTGATTTACCCCCTTGATTTACAAGCCTTTCTGACTGTGTTTTTAGGGTCAAAATGACAGTTTATCATGGATGGCATTCTTTTTGCTCTTTTTTATCCAAAAAAGAATTAAATTTACAAATAGAAAACCTAAAATATGGACGATAATTTTTCACCCAAAGTAAGAGATGTGATAACTTTCAGTAAAGAGGAAGCCCTAAGATTAGGCCATGATTTTATAGGAACTGAACACTTACTGCTTGGCTTAATTAGAAAAGGAGACGGAAAAGCAATTGAAATTCTAGTAACGTTTCAAATAGACCTAGAGTTGGTGCGAAGAAAACTTGAGCAATTAAACCCCGCGGCACCTAGTATTGTTGACGGAAACAAGAAAAAGAGCCTTCACCTAACCAGGCAAGCAGAAAAAGCATTAAAAACAACATTTTTAGAAGCTAAATTATATCAAAGTGACGCTATAGACACAGCTCATTTATTGCTATGTATCTTAAGAAACGAAAATGATCCATCAACTAAATTATTAAATAAATACGATGTAGATTACGATCAGGCAAAAGCTTTGTATAAAGAACTGCATACCGATACTACTGATGATGATTTACCCGTTAGCCCAATTTCAGAAACACCTTCTGATGACAACGAATTTGCTTCAGAGAAACCCAACCCTTATGATCAATCACAAAAAAGCAAACCCAATAAAAAATCTAAAACACCTGTATTAGATAATTTTGGTAGAGACTTAACTTTTTTAGCCGAAAACGGGAAATTAGACCCTGTTGTTGGTCGTCATAAAGAAATAGAACGTGTTTCTCAAATTTTGAGTAGACGTAAGAAAAATAACCCAATGTTAATTGGAGAACCTGGTGTTGGTAAATCTGCCATTGCTGAAGGACTTGCATTGCGAATTGTAAACAGAAAAGTATCACGTATTCTTTTCGATAAAAGAATTGTTTCTTTAGATCTGGCAAGTTTAGTTGCAGGTACAAAATACAGAGGACAGTTTGAAGAACGCATGAAAGCGCTAATGAATGAGTTGGAGAAAAATGAAGATATCATTTTATTTATTGATGAAATTCACACCATTGTTGGTGCCGGCGGTGCAACTGGGTCTTTAGATGCTTCTAACATGCTGAAGCCTGCCTTAGCAAGGGGTGAAATTCAATGTATTGGTGCTACAACTTTAGATGAGTACAGAACAAATATCGAAAAAGATGGGGCGCTAGAAAGACGTTTTCAAAAGATTATTGTAAACCCTACCAGCGTTGAAGAAACCATACAAATATTACATAATATTAAAGAAAAATATGAAGCCCATCATCATGTAAACTATACAGATCAAGCAATTGAAGCTTGTGTGAAATTAACAAATAGATACATGACCGATAGGTATTTGCCAGACAAAGCCATTGATGCTTTAGACGAAGCAGGATCTAGAATCCATATTACTAGTATTGTGGTTCCTGAGCAGGTTTTGGAATTAGAAAAACAATTGACTGTTATTAGAGATCGGAAAACAAAAGCTGTTAATGGTCAAAAATATGAAGAAGCAGCAAAATTACGTGATGATGAAAAAAATATTGAAGCTGCCTTACATTCTGCTCAAAAACAATGGGAAGATGATTCTAAATTAAATAGAGAGCTAGTTAGTGAAGACAATGTAGCGGAAGTTGTTTCTATGATGACAGGGATTCCTGTAAATAGAGTTGCAGAAGCTGAAAGTCATAGATTGGGTGAATTGCCTCAAATGATTAAAGGAAAGGTAATTGGCCAGGACGAAGCTGTTTCTAAAGTTGTGAAAGCAATACAACGAAATAGAGTTGGATTAAAAGACCCTAACAAACCTATTGGTTCTTTTATCTTCCTAGGACAAACGGGTGTTGGTAAAACACAATTAGCAAAAGTATTGGCTCGTGAATTATTTGACTCTGACGATTCTTTAATTAGAATAGATATGAGTGAATACATGGAGAAATTTGCAATTTCCAGATTAATTGGAGCACCTCCAGGATATGTTGGCTATGAAGAGGGTGGGCAATTAACAGAAAAAGTTCGCAGAAAACCGTATGCAGTTGTTTTATTAGATGAAATTGAAAAAGCGCATCCAGATGTTTTTAATATGTTATTACAAATTTTAGATGATGGACATATTACGGATAGTTTGGGTAGAAAAATTGATTTTAGAAATACCATTATTATCATGACTTCTAATATTGGTGCTCGCCAATTAAAAGACTTTGGTGCTGGGGTTGGCTTTGGAACAGCTGCTAGAAACAATCAATCAGATGAGCATGCCAAAGGAATTATTGAAGGTGCTCTAAAAAAATCTTTTGCTCCTGAGTTCTTAAACAGAATTGATGATGTAATGGTATTTAATGCCTTAGAAAGAAAAGATATTCATTCTATTATTGATATTGAGCTAGATAAACTGTTGCATAGAATCTTAGATTTAGGCTATACATTAAAGCTAAGCGAGAAAGCAAAAGATTACATAGCAGATAAAGGTTTTGATAAAAAGTATGGAGCACGCCCTTTAAAAAGAGCCATCCAGAAATATATTGAAGATGCCCTGGCAGAAGAAATTGTGAATTCTAAATTAACAGAAGGTGACACTATTACCATGGATTTAGATGAACAAAAAAATGAGCTGACCATTAAAATTAAAAAAGGAAAAAAAGTCAAAGAGAAAAGAACTGAGGCTGAAGAATAACTAAAAACCCCAAACACTTGTTTGGGGTTTTTAATTATATAATATATTTATAAATACAAGAAGTCTCAAAAAGACAAGTGTTTAAAATAGCTCTTCAGAATCTATTTCTAAAGAAGTAATAAACCTAGAGGCGTTCATAATATCATGATGCATGACTCTATCATGTGATACAATAGAAACTTCTTTTCTAAATGAGTTTATAAATGATTCTAAAAATGGAGAGCTAGTTGCTTTTCCAAAAGACAAGCCTTGTGAAGCTGTAAACAATTCAATAGCTAACACTGTTTGAATATTATCAACCACTTTTTTACATTTGGTAGCACCATTGGCTCCCATACTCACATGATCTTCCTGACCGTTACTTGATTCTATAGAATCTACACTAGCTGGCGTTGCATATTGTTTGTTTTGACTTACAATACTTGCAGCTGTATACTGCGGAATCATAAAACCACTATTTAACCCAGGATTAGATACCAAAAATGGAGGTAAATGTCTATGACCAGAAACCAATTGATAGGTTCTTCGTTCAGAAATATTTCCTAATTCTGCCAATGCAATTGCTAAAAAATCTAAGGCTAATGCTAAAGGCTGACCATGAAAGTTTCCGCCAGATATAATGGTATCTTCTTCTATAAAGATATTAGGATTATCGGTTACTGAATTAATTTCTGTTAAAAAGGTTTTTGTTACAAATTTAATAGTGTCTTTAGTTGCTCCGTGAACTTGCGGAATACACCTAAATGAATAAGGATCTTGTACATGTTGTTTCTCTTGAGTAATTAGTTGACTATCTTCCAAGAATTCTCGTACTCTTTTAGCTGTTTTTAATTGACCATCATGAGGACGAACCAAATGAACTAACTCGTTAAATGGCTCTATTCTTCCATCAAAAGCTTCTAAAGAAATTGTGCCAATTAAATCTGCCAAATAAGAAAGTTTATGTGCCTTTAATAGATTGTAAATTCCGTAGGCAGACATAAACTGCGTTCCGTTTAGCAGTGCCAAGCCTTCTTTAGATTGTAAGTTTATTTTCTTCCAACCAAAACGTTCTGAGATTTCTTGTCCAGAAATTCGCTCTCCTTTGTGTTTTACTTCACCCAACCCAATTAATGGCAGCGCTAGATGAGCTAATGGTGACAAATCTCCTGAAGCACCCAATGAACCTTGCTCATAAACTACAGGAAAAATATCATTATTATAGAAATCAATTAAACGATTTACGGTTGCTAATTGTACTCCTGAATACCCATAACTTAAAGACTGTATCTTTAATAATAGCATTAATTTCACAATTTCATTTGAAACCTCATCTCCGGTTCCACAAGCATGACTCATCACTAAATTCTCTTGTAACTTCTGTAAATTTTCTCCTTTAATTTCTACATTATACAAAGCACCAAACCCAGTATTAATTCCATAAATGGGTTTTAAAACAGATGTCATTTTATGGTCTAAATAAGTTCTGCATTTTTTGATACGATCTTTGGCACTTTCAGAAAGTGATATTTTTTTATTATGCACTAATACATCTTGTACAATACTAAGATCTAGCGGATTAGAGTCTATTATGTGTGTTACATTCATAAAGATTGATTGTACTTGTAAAAGTCTACAAACGATGTTGATTGTGCAACAAATTTTAACAATTTTTCTATTCAAATTGTTTTTATCTTTGAAAAAGTTTAAATATTAATTGAATGAGAAGAATAGGTATATTAATCATACTAGTGACTGTGTTAAGCTCCTGTAAATCAGAACACCCTAAAGACTACTTAACATTTAGTGGAACCATAGAAAACTCCAAAGATTCTGTTATGACAATACTGGGTGAGGGATTTAAAAAATCTATCAAAATTGCAAAAGATGGTAGTTTTAATGACACCTTACATGTACCAGAGGCCAAGCTTCACAACATGTTTTCTCCAAATAATGGCAAAGGAATTGTTTTTTTAAAGAATGGTTTTCACCTAAAGTTAACCAGTAAAGCTTCAAGTTTTTTTAAAAGTTTTAAATACATAGGAAATGATGAAGGCGCAGACAGTAATAACTTATTTGTGAGTAGGTTTAATTTCGGTCAAACTTCGGGGAGTGTTGAAGGATTTATGATCTTAGAGAAAGAAGCGTTTTTAAATAAAGTAAATTACTTTAGAAAAGGAATGGACAGTATTTCTGATCTTTATAGCAATGCTAATAAAACAATGGTAAAAGATTCTGATGACCAAAATGAGAACTTTTTTAAAAAATTAGAAGATAATTATGATGTAATGCATGCCCAAATTTTAGCACAAAAAATTAGTGAAGAAAAATTAAAAAAAGGAAATAAAGCACCTAATTTTTCTGACTATGAAAACTATAAAGGAGGAACATCTTCCCTTTCAGACTTTAAAGGCAATTATGTATATATAGATATTTGGGCAACATGGTGCAAACCCTGTATCGCACAAATTCCTTATTTAAAAATACTGGAAGAAGAATACAAAGACAAAAATATTTCTTTTGTAAGTATTTCTACTGATGATGATAGGCGGTCTAACGGAAGTTGGGAAAAAGCTCGTAATAAATGGACTACAATGGTGAAACGAAAAAACTTAACCGGAATTCAATTATGGGCCGGAAAAGATGATGCTCGTTTTTCTAAAGAATATATGATTAGAAGTATTCCTCGGTTTATCTTAATAGACCCCGAAGGAAATATTGTTGATAGCAATGCTAAAAGCCCAGCAAACCCCACATTAAAAGAAATGCTAAATACATTACCTGGAATTTAAAATAAAAAAAGCCGAGAAAACTCTCGACTTTTTTTTTGATTTTTTTAAGCATTAAAAATGCTTATTCTTTATAAACACCCATTTGAGCATACTTTTCCATTCTAGAGATCACTAGCTCTTCCTCTGATAACTCTTTTAATTCTTCAAAAGAACTTAAAATAGTATTTTTTACTGCTTCAAAAGCACCTTCTCTATTAGAATGTGCACCTCCAACAGGTTCTTTTATAATTCCATCAATTAACTTTAGACGCTTCATGTCTTCACCAGTTAATTTTAAGGCAGCGGCTGCTTGCTCTTTATATTCCCAACTTCTCCATAAAATTGAAGAACAAGATTCTGGTGAAATAACAGTATACCAAGTATTTTCCATCATATACACTTTATTACCTACTCCAATACCTACAGCTCCACCAGAGGCACCTTCACCAATTACAATAGTAATTATAGGTGTTTTTAATCGGGTCATTTCTAAAATATTTCTAGCAATGGCTTCTCCCTGACCTCTTTCTTCGGCTTCCAATCCTGGGTAAGCTCCTGGAGTATCCAACAAAGTAACCACTGGTATTCCAAATTTTTCAGCCATTTTCATTAAGCGTAATGCTTTTCTATATCCTTCTGGGTTTGCCATCCCAAAATTTCTGTACTGACGTGTTTTAGTATTGTATCCTTTTTGCTGACCGATAAACATAAAAGACTGGTCGCCTATTTTACCTAAACCACCAATCATTGCCTTGTCATCTTTTACATTTCTATCTCCGTGCAATTCCATAAAGGTATCTCCACAAATAGCTTTAATATAGTCTAAAGTATAAGGTCTGTTTGGATGTCTAGACAATTGAACTCTTTGCCAAGGAGTTAAATTTTTGTAGATCTCTTTTTTTGTTTTTTCTAGCTTTTTCTCAATTTTTTTACAAGTTGCTATGACATCAACATCACTATCTACTCCAATTTCATAACATTTTTCTAGCTGCTCCTTTAGTTCTTTAATAGGTAATTCGAAGTCTAAATATTCCATAGTTTGGTCATTAATTTTCTATAAAATCGATCTATAAAAATCGAACATTCAATGTTACAAACTTACTACAAAAATTGTGTCATTTTACAATGAATTTTATTTTTACCAAACACCTAAAATGCTGTCTCTTATACACATCTCCGAGCCCACGAGACCGTACTAGATCTCGT
>OJCA01000206.1_pt1 | contig 12587 bp, 13 predicted proteins | sample 1591551 | NCBI WGS metagenome assembly OJCA01 (sample SAMN05416738, study PRJEB24817) | seawater metagenome | isolation source: Sea water | place: Canada:Atlantic | collected 2013-07 | reverse complement strand
TCTACACGTAAGGAGTCGTCGGCAGCGTCAGATGTGTATAAGAGACAGGAAAAATATAAACAGAAATTACAATCAGCTTTAGACGCTGAAGGAATAGCTTATACTGAACGATTTTATTTTTTAGGTTATAACGCACCTTATGAATTTTTTAATCGCAAAAATGAAGTTATCGTTGAATTGCGAGGATTTACTCTTGACCAACAGAAAAAATAGTAGTAGCCCTTAAATCTCCTTTCGGAATACCTTATCTTAAATAGTGCTATAGATAATTAAACCGCAAATAATCGTTAAATAAAATTAATGTAACAATGAACAAATTAATTAACATTTTTTTAGGGGTTTTTGCAACTTTTAGTGCTTGCAATAATGATAACGACCCAAATCCAATAGTAATTTCTCCTGGTAATGATCCAAATTTTACAATTATTGCACATACGGATGCAGGTTTTACAACAACTAACAGAAAAGTAGATGTTTTTGGAATCCCAATCTATGCCTATTCAGATGTTGAAGACTCAAAATTGCTTCACGCAGCAAATTTAATGGCTCAATATTTAGATAATAATGAAGATGGCACCGTAGATAATATGACTTTGCTAACTGCATTGACAACAAATAATGCAGCCTTATATATGTGGAAATCAGAATCTCAAATAAATCTTAATGCGCAAGATTTAGGTGCTGACGAATCAATTCCTTCTTGGCACACAAATGGACATACAGGGCGATTTGACGCTGCAATTGAAGAAGTTTGGCACGTAATTACTCATACAGGATATGCCAATGCGTACCCAACAATATTTGGAGAAAATGCGGGTAGTTCATTAACGAACGCAATGGATATTGCAAGAGGCGGAAACTTCACAACAATTCCAAATTCATATCCAGCAAGCGCTTGGTATACTTATGATGACCAAACATGTGAATACGATTGCATGGCAACTGAATATATTTATTGGGCAATGACTTCTATTCTTGGCGCTCAAGAAAAAAGACTAAATGAAATAGCTCAAGAATGGGTTTTAAACACGAGAACATTAGTAGAAAACACAGATACTACTATTTACTCATTGCTAACCGACACACAATATATGTTCCCGACTGTATTACCTGATGGAACCTATAAGCAATAAAAAAGGTATATTACATTGCGAAAATAATTGAATAAAATATTTTAAAAAGTGGAGACCAGAACTCACTGAAATAAACGGGGTGAAACTGAAAAACCTTAGGATCAGGCAGATTAAATAGAAAAATTATGAATTGGTATTTAAAAGTATTAAAACAGTATGCTGACTTTAAGGGTAGAGCAAGACGAAAGGAATATTGGATGTTTATTCTTTTCAATACGATTTTTGGAGGTATCGCTACGCTTCTTGACTATGCACTTGGATTTGGTAGTGAAGGAGTAAAAGCTACAATAGATCAAGGAGACGTAATTATAACTCCCGGGATACTCTCTGGAATTTATGCATTGGTATTATTTATTCCTGGCTTGGCAGTTTTAGTGAGAAGGCTTCACGATATTGGTAAAAGTGGCTGGATGTTATTAATCACATTAATTCCGCTGATTGGAGCAATTTGGCTATTAGTTTTACTATTAACTGATAGTAATCCCAAAGAAAATATATACGGAGCAAACCCAAAGGAAGTAACTTTGTAAGTATAAGAAAAGCAGTCCATAAAAATATACGTAATGCGAGGTACGAGCTTAGAACAAAGCTTGTGCATTAAATAATTTTAGTGTAACACTGAAAGTTATCTCTTTCAAAAAAACGCACTGCGTATATTTAAAATGTTGTAATCAATGTAAAAGCAACATTATGAAAAAGAGAACTATATGGATAAAAGCCCGAAAATATAATTACAATTAAATCAAACCGACAAAATGATTGAGCTAATCGGTTGGATTGCTGTTTTCGGAATATGAGTTTTGACAGTAGCGAATTATTTGGAATTACCTGAAATAATTCCAATACATTACAATGAAGTTGAAGCAGCGGATAGCTTTGGTAATAAGTCAAATATACTTGCATTGCCAATTACTTCGACACTATTGTTTATTGGGTTAACAATTCTGAATAAACGTCCAAACGTGTTTAATTATCCGAGTGAAATAACTAAATAAAATGCGTTGTTTCAATATATAAATGCAACTCGAATGATCCGATTTTTGAAAATTATAATTATGATAATTTTCGGATGGATCGTTTTTAAGACAATTCAGAATGTAAACGGAAATACAGATGGACTTGGAACTTGGTTTTTACCATTAACAATGGCGATGATTTTTATTCCTATTATATATTTTATGATGAATACAAGCAAGAAGAAAAAAACGACTGAATAAAACACTGATTACAAGAACGTATAAAATTAATTGCTGCAAAAGTCTACTACAAAAAACCTTGGCATTTAGCAGATTACGATAAAAATTAAATTTAACCTCCTTCATTGGGAGCCCGAGAATTTTCTATTCAGTTATTATTTTACTATTTTAGTTGTTTAAAGAAAGTAGCTAAGCTTATACAAACCGTCTAGCAACAATATAAAGGGCAGCTGAAAACTTATAGAGTAGGCATTTAATATAAAAATAATAATTATGAGCACCACTTTTATTAAAACGATCAAAAACTCAATTGAACATTGGTATATTCCTTTAATAGTTGGGTTAATTTTTACAGGAATTGGCATCTACACTTTAACGTCACCTTTAGAGTCATATTTAGCGCTAGCAATAATTTTCAGTGTTGCCTTCCTTTTTTCAGGCTTGACAGAAATCATTTTTTCAATAGCTAATCGCAATAAAATTGATCATTGGGGGTGGACATTAATTTTTGGTATATTTACTTTCCTTCTAGGAGTATTACTTTTTATGAATCCTGAAATATCAATGGTAACATTACCTATTTATGTAGGTTTTCTGATTCTTTTTCGTTCAATTGGCGGAATAAGTTATGCTATTGAATTAAAAAACCATGGAATATCAGATTGGGGAAATCTAATGATCATTGGAGTGCTTGGAGTCTTCTTTTCATTTTTATTAATTTGGAACCCATTATTTGCAGGAATGACAATTGTTTTTTGGACAGGACTAGCATTAATCGCTGGTGGAATATTTAGTATTTTTCTATCATTAAAATTAAAAAAATTAAACGCCATGCATGGTGAAATTTCGATGACTTAAAGAAATAAAACAAAATATTCACATTGAACTAAAAAACAAATACCATTACTGCTATAAAGAGCAATCCAAAAACCTAAAAAAAAGGGGTTTAATAATGAAATAAAATTATGAAATATTTATTAAACTTATTAGAAATTTTAAGGATTGTAGGTGCGGTAGTTGGATTTTATTGGGGTTATAAAATTGGCTTTGCAGGAACATACGATCCTATCGCTCAACTCCACTTTATGATTCCTGCTCTTATTGTTGCAATATCTGGTACATCTGGTCTTCAAGGCCTTTTTTTAGGTAATGAGTCAGCAAAAGTTTTGAATTTTGAAGTTGGCAGTAATTATCAACGTCAATCAGCTATTGCATTATTATCTTATGCAGTAATTTCAGTTATTGTATATTTCTGCAATTGGGGTATTAGGGCGGAGTTGACAATTCTTTTCACATTCATTTTCTTTTTCTTTTTTTCAGCAATTAATCATGGAGTTAATGCTGTCAAAAATAAAAATTACAAATGGCAAAATGTGAACAGACTATTCTTAACCTTATCTTTAATTGCCGGCTTATATTATCCTGTAATTATGGCGCTAAAAAGTCTTTGATGTGTTTATTTAAAAAGAAATAGTTAGGGACAACTTAGTAAAAAAGAAATGGAAACAACAAAGATAATTTCCAAACGAAATTGATGTTTCAGGCGGAACAGAAACAAATTTTATTTTTAACTGGCAAACTCCTAAAAACTGTAAAAACCTTTATTTGAAGGATTATGACTTCTACTAATTAGACTACAATGTTTATCTTTTACAACTCAATCAAATAGCATTAATTAATATGGCTGAAATTTTAACAACGGTATTTTTCATTTTTGCAGTAATTGATCCAATAGGAACCATACCTGTCTACCTGGAAGCAACTAAAGAATTTGATATAATTCATAAAAAGAAAATTGCAATTCGGGCATCAATAATAGCTTTTTTAATACTTTTATTTTTTATTGTCATTGGGCAAGTAATTTTAGATGGTATGGAAGTCTCCCTTGACGCATTTCAAATTTCAGGTGGTGTGATTCTTTTCTTGTTTGCATTAACAATGATATTCGGAGAAGGAAAACCTGAACAGGAAAAAAATAGAATTACAGACTATAAACACGTTACTATATTTCCAATTGCAATTCCTTCCATAGCATCACCAGGAGCAATTATGGCAGTTGTTTTAATGACTAACAATCAAATTTACACAATTCAAGAACAGACCATTACAACTATAGTTGTATTAATTGTTATAGGTATTACTTGCTTAATTCTTTTAACAGCAAATTATTTGCAAAAGTTAATAGGAAGTTATGGAATTACTGTTTTAAGTAAGATTATGGGATTAATTTTAGCTTCTTATGCAGTACAAAGTATACTAAGTGGAATCAGTAATTATTTTATAAACGCATAGAGAAAAGGAGTTTAAGAAATAACCATATAGATATTTCAATCTTTTTATATATATTTACCTAGTCCTTGACTAGGTTTTAAATTAATCCTCTAAAAAAAATATTTAAAAAAAAACATAATAGTATTAAAACAATAAATCATGAATAGACAAATTAAATTCGTTGTAATTGCTTTTACATTCTTTTCTTTAATAGCTTGTAATCAAGAAAAAAAATCTAATCCAGCAAATGAAAAAGAGTTTATTGAAAAAAATAAACAAATGAAAGGTCTAGTTGAAGAAGTTTTAACAAAAGAACAACAAGATGCTTTAAAATCTGATGAGGTTATAAAAATTCTTAAAGAAGGAAATGTAAGATTTACAAATAATGACCTAACTGCAAGAAATCATTCTAAACAAGTTAGGAATAGTGCTTATGGACAGTATCCAAAAGCGATCGTTTTATCTTGTATTGATAGTAGAGTTCCAGTAGAAGATGTTTTTGATAAAGGGATTGGCGACTTATTCGTTGCACGAAATGCAGGAAACATCATAAATGTTGATGTTTTAGGAGGCATGGAATTTGCTTGTAAAGTTTCTGGCGCAAAATTAATTTTAGTTTTGGGACATGAGCATTGTGGAGCTGTAAAAGCAGCTATTGACAATGTTGAATTAGGAAACATTACGGCCATGCTTGAAAAAATAAAACCGGCAGTTGATGATGTTGTGTATGAAGGAGAAAGAACTTCAAAAAATCTAGATTTTGTTCATATGGTTTGTGATAGGAATGTAAATAATAGTATCGAACAAATTAGAATCAACAGTCCAATTCTAAAAGAGATGGAAGATAAAGGGGAAATTAAAATTGTTGGCGCCTACTATAATATGGATACTGGAAAAGCGGAATGGTTAGAATAAAAACCATGACCAACAAACGCTAAAAATAATACGGATAGAAACGTGTGATGACACATAAACCAACTAATATAATCACCAATAGTTAGAAAGTATAGTCTTTCAAAACCTCAGTATTATTAGTCTATTTCTTTATGCAGCATTAAAAAATAAATTATGCTTGAACAAATAAAAACCTTTGATTCCAATACAGTAGCATTTGAGATAATTGACAGTTTTACCGAAACTGATGAAAAATTAGCTCAAAAATTATTTAAAGAAAAATTAGATTCGGGTTTTCAAACCGTAAACATTCTAGTAAAAATTGATCAATACAAAATATCACAAACAGAAGCTAAAGCATTTTTTGAAGATATTATTTTTGTAATCAGAAAATTTAAAAATATTGGAAATTTAGCTATTGTCGGTCATTCAAAAATTCTAAAAGCATTTGTTCCTATTGATAATTTCTTTTTTGAAAGAATTAAAAAAGGAAAAAAAGAACTGTACTTTGATGTATCACAGCTTGAAGAAGCTATTGAGTTTGTAACTAATCCAGTATAAAACCGTGCTGATTAAAAATAACGTATGACAACATTTAAAACAAGTTGTTTTTAATTAAAACAAACGAACAAAATTGAAACTTGATCTATTTCAAATAGATGCATTTACTGATAAAATGTTTTCCGGAAATCCAGCTTGTGTTATTCCATTAAAAGAATGGTTGCCTGATGAACTATTATTGAAAATCGCTAAAGAAAATGCAGTCCCTGAGACTGCATTTTTTGTAAAAAAAAACAATAAAATACATTTACGATGGTTTACACCAGAAATTGAGATGGATTTATGCGGACACGCTACACTCGCAACTGCTCATTGTTTAAAGACAATTTTAAACTACCCCAAGGATCGCATACTCTTTAAAACACGGAGTGGAGATTTAACTGTTCTTACAAAAAATGACACTTATTACTTAGACTTACCTTCCCGGATGCCCATAATTTCAAAACTACCAGAAGTAATTAGAGCATCTTTAAATATCCAACCAAAAGAAGTTTACAAATCAAGAGACTATTTGTTGGTCTATGATACTGAACAAGATATTGTAAACATCAAGGTTGACAAACAAATATTTGACCAAATAAACCTTGACCCAGGTGGAGTGATTGTTACGGCAAAAGGAGAAAATTGTGATTTTGTATCGCGATTTTTTACGCCACAAGCATCAACCTTGGAAGACCCAGTAACCGGTTCCGCACATTGCTCATTAATTCCATTTTGGTCCTTAAGACTTACGAAAAATGAACTAAATGCAATTCAAATTTCAGATAGAGGTGGAAAGTTACACTGCCTAAATAAAAACGATAGGATAACCATCAGCGGAAAAGCAAAGACATTCTCCATCGGAAACTTATGGACTGAATAGTATCCGTAATCAATCTAAAAAAAATAACGATTACTTGCCAAATCATCAGCACCTTTATATTAATCAAATTTAAAATTTGATAGTTTAAAAAATTTAATGGTAAAATTGTAAATTTGCCAATTAAAAAAAAGGTAATTAGATTAAAACTTCTTACTATAATTTTTAAAAAGAGTTAATACAATTTAAAAAATAGAATGAATAGAATACAACACATAGAAAATGAGATTTTTGAATTGCGAAATCAATTAAAAGCTCATCGCCTTTATGAAAATTTAAAGACCATAGAGGACATAAAAATATTTATGGAAAGCCACGTATTTGCAGTATGGGATTTTATGTCTCTTTTAAAAAGTCTTCAAATAAATCTAACTACGGTTGATATACCATGGACACCTCCAAAAAACCCAAGCTTATCAAGATTTATTAATGAAATAGTTCAGGGTGAAGAAAGTGACATCAATGAAATAGGTGTGCCTAAAAGTCACTTTGAAATGTACCTGGATGCAATGTCGCAGACTAATGCAGATACAAGACAAATAAATAAATTTATTGAATTTATTGAATTAGGTAATACAATACAACATTCCCTTAATGAAATAAAAGTTGATAAAAGAGTAGCAGATTTTGTTCGATTTTCATTTTCAATAATTGAAACAAAAAAAACACATCTTGTAGCTGCTGCTTTTACCTTTGGAAGAGAAGATGTAATTCCAGATATGTTTATAGAAATTCTTAAAAATTCCGATTCTGAAAACAAATCTTATAACAAACTAAGGTATTATTTGGAACGTCATATTGAATTAGATGGAGATGAGCATGGACCACTATCCCTTAAAATGATTACAGAATTATGTAAAGAGGATGACCAAAAATGGAATGAAACACTAACAGTAGCTAAGCAATCTTTAGAAATAAGAATTAAGCTTTGGGATGCAATTAACGATTTAATTCTAACTAAATAACTAAGATATAATACGTTGTATATTTAAAAATTATTCCTTGTTTGATCAAAAAAAGTAAGTAATAACATTACATTCGGTTATATTTGTTAAATTAGTTACTTATAACAGTTATTACCAACCACAAATAGTTGTGTAAAATATATTTTAATGATTAATACAAAAAATATAGTGCCATATATTTTCGATATGTTTCTCTCTGAAAAAATGCGAGGAAAAGCTGAAAACCTAATTCTCAAATTGGCATTACTCAGCTTTTTTATTCATTTAGCGATCATCTATTTAATAAAATTTGATTTTCTAGCTTTACCATTAAACTCAGAATTACTAACAAATCCTATATCAGCCGTTTATACACCCTTTTCATTTATTCTTATTTATGAGGTTTATCTCTTAATTTATTATTTACCTAAATCTTTTACGACCTATATAACAAAACAATACGAAATAATAACACTAATTATTATTCGTAAATTATTTAAAGATTTGTCTGCTTTAGAAGTTTCTGCAAATTGGTTTGAGATAAAAGGAGACTTACAATTTACCTATGATTTAATTGCTTCTCTTTTACTTTTTTATTTAATATTTCTATTTCAAAAGCAAGGAAAACAAAAAGTAGTCAAGGAAACTAGTATTAAGGGTGTTATTGAAAAGTTTATTAAAAAGAAAAAATTAATTGCGGTAATATTAGTGCCATTGTTTTTTATTATAGCATTATACACATTCATTGATTGGACTGCTGGAATCTCTATTGCATCAAACAAATTACCGTCCTTTGAAAGTATTAATAATTTATTTTTTGATCAATTTTTTACCATACTAATTTTAGTCGATGTAGTACTGCTTTTAATCTCCTTCTTTTATACAGACCAGTTTCATAAAATTATAAGAAACTCAGGATTTGTTATCTCTACAATCTTAATAAGAATGTCGTTTGGAGTGACTGGATTAATAAGCACTATTTTAATTGTTGTGGCTGTTCTTTTTGGATTGGCAATAATATTGATTCACAATAAATACGAGAAAAACTCAATACCTATTAGTATCAATTAATTTATAAAAGGTTTGTTAAATACTATTTTGGTATGCAGGTTTTAAAAAGTTGATTTATGTAATTAAAAATGTTAGCTAAGGCTAATAAATACTAAAGAAAAAAATATGGAAAATTTAATGACTTATGCTTTAACTGTCTTTATGAGCTTTTTTGCTGTTATGAATCCAATAGCAAATACACCTATTTTTTTAGGACTTACAGCAGGTGAGAATAAAGAAAGTAAAAAAAAAATTGCTAAGACAGCTACAATTACAGCTTTTATTATAGTAGTATCTTTTGTTATAGCTGGAAAATATATTTTTGAATTATTTGGCCTTACAATTCCAGCTTTTAAAATAACTGGTGGAATACTTATATTTTATATCGGATTTCAAATGCTAATGTCCCAGAAAGCTAAAATACACAGCAGTGATTCTGAAGATAAAAGCAATATTGCCATTTCTCCTTTAGCCATACCTATTCTTGCTGGTCCAGGAACTATAGTAGCAGCTATGAATAATGTTACTAATGCAAGTTTAGTTCATATTGGAATTATTATTTTCATTTTTGCTTTAATGATTTATCTGACCTATCTAGCTTTTTCTTTTAGTGACTTAATTGTAAAAAAAATAGGCACTAGTTTGATTTCAGTAATTGGGAAATTAATGGGCTTAGTTTTATCTATCATTGGTACTGGAATGGTGGTAGATGGAATAAAACTAACATTCAAATTGTAGAAAGAACGATAGTATTTATTCAATAAGAATTCCTATTACTCTGCATTGTTCATTTTAAGTAATGAATTTTCAATGACTGGTGGATATAATTCTTCATATGATTTAATCTCATCACCTACTTTTTTATGAATAAAGCTTCTATTGAGCTGCGATAACTCTGTACAACCTGCACCAGCAAATAATTCTAAAAAGTCGTTAATCGTTTCGTGCTGGTAATTTTTTACTCGTTTCCATTTATCTTCAACAACTAGTCCTCTCATAAACTTAGGATTACTAGAGGTAACTCCTGTTGGGCATTTATTGGTGTCGCAACGTATTGCTTGAATACAACCCAAAGCTAACATCATACCACGAGCGGAACTACATATATCTGCACCTATACAAAATGCCTTAAAAATATCGAAAGCTGTAAAAATCTTAGTTGCTGTAAAAACTTTGATGTCTTTTTTAAGACCATATCCATTTAAGGTATCAACAACAAAAATCATGGCTTTTTCCCAAGGCATACCAACATAATTTGAAAAATCAATTGGAGCAGCCCCAGTACCACCCTCTCCTCCATCGACTGTTATAAAATCTGGTTTTATCCCTGTTTCGATCATAGCTTCACAGATATCTATGAACTCTTTTTTATTTCCAACACATAATTTAAAGCCTATTGGCTTTCCCATAGATAGATCACGTAATTGTTGAATCCATGCACATAATTCTTTCGCATTTCTAAAAGCACTATGGCTTGGTGGTGAAATAACATCTGTATGCGGTTGTACACCTCTAATTGCAGCAATTTCCTCATTATTCTTTGCTGCAGGCAAAACACCTCCATGTCCTGGTTTTGCACCTTGTGAAATTTTAATTTCAATCATTTTTACTTCAGGAAAGGCTGCTTTTTCTTTTAATTTTTCAGCTGAAAAATGCCCGTCTTCAGTTCTACATCCAAAATAACCAGTTCCAATTTCATACACCAAATCTCCACCCTTTCTATGGTATTCTGAAATTCCACCTTCACCTGTATCATGAAAAAAGTCACCAGCTTTGGCACCTAAATTTAATGCCATTACAGCATTTTTACTTAAAGCACCAAAACTCATAGCCGAAATATTAAATATACTTGCCGAATAGGGTTGTTTACAATCTGGGCCTCCAACCAATACTCTTGGTGGCTCTTCCAACTGCTTTGCAGCATAAATACTATGTTGTAACCATTTATAGCCTTCTTCTTCAACATTAATCTCTGTACCAAAAGGATGTGTTTCCCTTTCTAGTTTTGCACGTTCGTAAATATAGGAACGATGGTTTTTGTTTATTGGTTTTCCGTCGGTATCACTTTCTATAAAATATTGATGAATTTCTGGACCGATTAATTCAAGTAAAAAACGCATGTGACCTAAAACAGGGAAATTTCTTAAAATAGCGTGCTTTTTTTGGGTAATATCATGGATACCCAAACCAAAAATCAATATCCCAAGAGTTGAAAATCCGTAAATTGGCCAGATGGAAATACAAGTAATAACAATGATTATTAGCAAGGCAATACATGTAAATTTAATAGCTTCTCTCATAATATATTTAGTTTTAAATATCTTTTATTTTTACAACTGATTTTTCTAGCTTCGAAAATTCTAAGATCACAATTTTCAATAATACAAGGCTTTGAACAATTTAAAAATAAGAAAAATACCGCAATTATAAATAAATTTATAAAATTTATTTATAATTTATTCTAGATTTGATTTTTTTCCTTTAGCCGATAAAAAGATAACGATAGCCTCTAGTTCTTCTTTCGATAATGAACCTCCATAAGCAGGCATGTTTTCTGCTCCATTAACAATTCGAATAACCATTTGATCTTTGGTCAATCTGTTTTGCACATCGGTCAGCTCTGGTCCACGAATACCTCCTTGATTTCCTATTTTGTGACAATATATACAGCCTACAGTATTAAAAAGTTCAATGCCTTTTTTTATTTCAGTTGAAGCTTCTGGAACTGTTGTGTATTCTGATAAAGGTTTCGCATTGAAACGTGGAGACCACGGCTCTTGTATTCCAATATACCATAATGAACTAATGGATAAAATTATAAAAACCACACCAGCAATTGCCCATGGTCTGCGTAAAGGACTACGTTCTCCTTTATTGGATAAAAACGGTATGGAAAATAGTAATATACCCCCAAGCAAAGGCCCTAAAAACATGACGTACGATTCTATTTGACGAGGCATTAATGCAAAGAGCGCAAAAATCCAAGTAAAATACCAATCGGGTTTAGGGTTTATATTTACATTCGTTAAATCTGGTTTTGACGTTAATTCTGGTGCGCCAATAAACCATGCCAAACAAACTATAACAATTAATACTAAAGCACTAAAAACAGCATCTCGCCAAATAGCGTCTGGAAAAAAAGGAACCCCTTTTTTTAAGAGCATGTCTTCATACCATTTTCTATAGGTTTTTGGGTCAACCAATCTACCCACTTTTGGTGGTTCAGAAATTCCATTTCTAAATACTAAGAACAAGTGGTATCCTACGAATAAAAATAACATAGCAGGAAATAAAAAGACGTGCATTGCAAAAAATCGATTCAATGTTTCACCACCAATGGTATCTCCACCTAATAGAAAATAGGCCAATGAATCACCTATCAGTGGAATTCTTCCCATTTGTTCAGCCGCAACTATTGCAGACCAAACACCATTGTTATCCCAACGTAATAACTGACCTGTAAATGCCATAAAAATTGTAATTACCATTAGAACTACACCACTTACCCAGCTCATTTCCCTTGGATATTTATAAGCTGCATTTAAATAAACGCGGATCATGTGCATTCCCATTAAAAGTATCATCCCAGAAGCTCCCCAATTATGTAGGCCTCGAATAAAACTACCCATAAACTGTCTCTTATACACATCTCCGAGCCCACGAGACCGTACTAGATCTC
>OJCA01000186.1_pt1 | contig 13206 bp, 8 predicted proteins | sample 1591551 | NCBI WGS metagenome assembly OJCA01 (sample SAMN05416738, study PRJEB24817) | seawater metagenome | isolation source: Sea water | place: Canada:Atlantic | collected 2013-07 | reverse complement strand
TTCGCCGAAGCTAACCCCATCAATTAACCTTCCGGCACCGGGCAGGCGTCACACCGTATACGTCCACTTTCGTGTTTGCACAGTGCTGTGTTTTTAATAAACAGTCGCAGCCACCTGGTATCTTCGGCCGCCAACAGCTTAGGGAGCAAGTCCCATCACCATCAGCGGCGTACCTTCTCCCGAAGTTACGGTACCATTTTGCCTAGTTCCTTCACCCGAGTTCTCTCAAGCGCCTTGGTATTCTCTACCTGACCACCTGTGTCGGTTTGGGGTACGGTCACTCAATATCTGATGCTTAGAAGCTTTTCCTGGAAGCATGGCATCAACCACTTCAGTCCTAATGGACCTCGTCATCACGCCTCAGCCTTAAAAAATCCCGGATTTACCTAAGATTTAAGCCTACACGCTTAAACGCGGACAACCAACGCCGCGCTGGACTAGCCTTCTCCGTCCCTCCTTCGCAATATTGAGTGGTGCAGGAATATTAACCTGCTTCCCATCGACTACGCTCTTCAGCCTCGCCTTAGGGGCCGACTCACCCTACCCTGATTAGCATTGGATAGGAAACCTTGGTCTTCCGGCGGGGGAGCTTTTCACTCCCCTTATCGTTACTCATGTCAGCATTCGCACTTCTGATACCTCCAGGATGCCTCTCAGCTTTCCCTTCAACGGCCTACAGAACGCTCCTCTACCACGCATGCAAGCATGCGTCCGTAGCTTCGGTGTATAGTTTGAGCCCCGTTATATCTTCCGCGCAGGCCGATTCGACTAGTGAGCTATTACGCTTTCTTTAAAGGATGGCTGCTTCTAAGCCAACCTCCTAGCTGTCTAAACCTTCCCACATCGTTTCCCACTTAACTATAACTTTGGGACCTTAGCTGACGGTCTGGGTTGTTTCCCTTTCCACGACGGACGTTAGCACCCGCCGTGTGTCTCCCGTGATTGCACTCATTGGTATTCGGAGTTTGCATCGGGTTGGTAAGTCGGGATGACCCCCTAGCCGAAACAGTGCTCTACCCCCAATGGTGAGACACGAGGCGCTACCTAAATAGCTTTCGAGGAGAACCAGCTATCTCCGGGCTTGATTAGCCTTTCACTCCGATCCACAGCTCATCCCCTAATTTTTCAACATTAGTGGGTTCGGTCCTCCAGTTGATGTTACTCAACCTTCAACCTGGCCATGGATAGATCGCCCGGTTTCGGGTCTATTCCCAGCGACTAAGACGCCCTATTAAGACTCGGTTTCCCTACGGCTCCCCTATACGGTTAACCTTGCCACTGAAAATAAGTCGCTGACCCATTATACAAAAGGTACGCAGTCACAGAACAAGTCTGCTCCTACTGCTTGTACGCATACGGTTTCAGGATCTATTTCACTCCCCTCTCCGGGGTTCTTTTCGCCTTTCCCTCACGGTACTAGTTCACTATCGGTCAGTTGGGAGTATTTAGCCTTGGAGGATGGTCCCCCCGTCTTCAGTCAAAGTTTCACGTGCTCCGACCTACTTGTTGCAAACCTAGTTCTTTCTAAATGCTTTCGGATACAGGGCTATCACCTTCTATTGCTGGCCTTTCCAGGCCATTCTCCTAACATAAAGAATAAAGATTGCTGGCTAGTCCCCTTTCGCTCGCCGCTACTAAGGGAATCTCGGTTGATTTCTTTTCCTCTGGGTACTTAGATGATTCAGTTCTCCAGGTTAGCTTCCACACCCTATGTATTCAGGTGAGGATGACCCCTAAGGGTCGGGTTTCCCCATTCGGACATCTCGGGATATAACACTTGTTTGTCAGCTCCCCCGAGCTTTTCGCAGACTACAACGTCCTTCATCGCCTCCAACTGCCTAGGCATCCACCATATGCGCTTATTCACTTGATCATATAACTTGAACACACTAATCGTTGTGCTGCTTAAGGCTTGCACCCTAAACGTAAGTTATATGCACCGGATAAATACGCTTGAAATATTCGTACATATATAATTTCTACAAATGTGACTCTGTTCTATCTAGCGTCTAACGGATGTGCGTTTGAGGTACACCAGTTAAACTCAAAAACAAAATCTAATTTGCGGATGTCTTTACAGACTTCTTTATCACTTTCTACTTTTTTAAAGAGCTAATGTTAGGACTACTAACAGTAGATTCTCTGGTATCAAATACCAGAAGTCAGAAGACGATGAGTAAAACTTAATCTCATAACAGTAAAACGTAAACTGTCGGGTCTTCTGACTTCTGATCACTGATCAAAATCGGAAACATGTAATAGGTTGTGAGTACTTATCAGTGAATACTATAAGTTAAGGAGGTGATCCAGCCGCAGGTTCCCCTACGGCTACCTTGTTACGACTTCATCCCAGTTACCAGCCTCACCTTAGGATACTGCTTCTCCGAGGAGTTAGCGCATATACTTCGGGTGCGACCGACTTCCATGATGTGACGGGCGGTGTGTACAAGACCCGGGAACGTATTCACGCCGTCGTAGCTGATACGGCATTACTAGCGATTCCAACTTCATGGAGGCGAGTTGCAGCCTCCAATCCGAACTGGGCCCAGTTTTACAGATTGCCTCCACCTCACGGTATTGGTTCTCATTGTGCTGGGCATTGTAGTACGTGTGCAGCCCTAGGCGTAAGGGCCATACTGACCTGACGTCGTCCCCACCTTCCTCCCAGTTGATCTGGGCAGTCTGAACAGAGTCCCCGGCATTATCCGCTGGCAACAGTTCACAGGGGTTGCGCTCGTTGCTGGACTTAACCAAACATCTCACGACACGAGCTGACGACGGCCATGCAGCACCTGTGCATTGTCCGCCCGAAGCGACTTCTCCTTTTCGGGAGAATACGACAAGCATGTCAAGCCTAGGTAAGGTTCTTCGCGTTGCATCGAATTAAGCCACATACTCCACCGCTTGTGCGGGTCCCCGTCAATTTCTTTGAGTTTTAGTCTTGCGACCGTACTTCCCAGGCGGCTCGCTTAACGCGTTAGCTCCGGCACAGAAGGGGTCGAACCCTCCCACACCAAGCGAGCACCGTTTACTGCTAGGACTACAGGGGTATCTAATCCCTTTCGCTACCCTAGCCTTCGTGTCTGAGCGTCAGTGAATGTCCAGTAAGTTGCCTTCGCCATTGATGTTCCTCTCGATATCTACGCATTTCACTGCTACACCGAGAATTCCACTTACCTCTCCATTACTCTAGCACGGGAGTATCGGATGCAGTTCCAAGGTTGAGCCTTGGGCTTTCACATCCGACTTTCCGCGCGGCCTACACACGCTTTACGCCCAGTTATTCCGAACAACGCTTGGGACCTTCGTATTACCGCGGCTGCTGGCACGAAGTTAGCCGTCCCTTCCTCTTCAGGTACTATCAAACTTACACGCTATTAACGAATAAGTCTTACTCCCTGATGACAGGAGTTTACAACCCTAGGGCCGTCATCCTCCACGCGGCGTTGCACCATCAGACTTTCGTCCATTGTGAATGATTCTCGACTGCTGCCACCCGTAGGTGTCTGGACCGTGTCTCAGTTCCAGTGTTGCTGATCGTCCTCTCAGACCAGCTACCCGTCGTTGCCTTGGTGAGCTCTTACCTCACCAACTAGCTGATAGGCCGCGAGCCCATCCTTAAGCGACACCCGAAGGCATCTTTACTCCGTAGAGACTATGGGGCATTAATCTTCCTTTCGAAAGGCTATTCCCCACTCAAGGGTAGGATTCTCACGTGTTACTAACCCGTCCGCCACTAAGAATTTCATTAGCAAGCTATTGAAATTCTCCGTTCGACTTGCATGTCTTATCCACGCCGCCAGCGTTCGTTCTGAGCCAGAATCAAACTCTCCGTAGAAATGTTGAATCTGACATCTAAACATTTTTTGGCAGACACCGTAGTGACTGCCGCGCTTAGCTATCAAATTGAATTTTTTTAAGAATCTTTGCAGACTCTCAAGGAAGGGCTTGTCCGTTCTCACGGGGCTTCTCCCTTTTGACCCGCACCCCAACTCATTAAAATCGAGTTGCAGTGCACAATCTAATTTTTTGTCATCTTTCCGACAGATTCATCAAGTAGTTTGCTTTTTGCTTACTAATCGCTGTGGGAATCTGTGGAACCCATACTGTGAAAGAACTGGTCAGTGGGGACTAAGAAGCCGATCGTCTTCAGGAGATTCCTGAGGCGCGATCGACTGGCGTGTCTCTCACTGGCGGCCACTGCTTGCCGCAGCGCAACTCTAATGAAAATCCGCCCTCCGTCAACGATTTAAGACCCACTTTTCCGGATAAATATTCATTCACTCCACGAATCCCTTAACTACGGGAGTAAATTGCCCTTTTCGACCTCTTATTTTTTCTGCAAAAGTTCTCTTTTTAATTAAGATACCTTAGATATCCTCTTCAGATGTGGCTCAACTGGGTTTCGGAAGTGGTTTTAAGGCAAAGACTGGGACCATGAATAAACTGTCGCCAAATGAGCCATCAGTTTTTCTTCGCCATCCTCCACATCAACCGTCGGAAGGCCTCCTTCTCAAACACAAATCCCACGCCTTCGTCCCGCCTTGCCCTCTCAAGAAATCACTCTGACATTCCTTTCTTTTGAAACACTACTTAGCAGAACCCAAGCATCATTCACGAATGCCTGCGAACGACTTGCTTCCTGATAAAAATCATGGTTTGTCGTCAATGATGACACGTCGGTAAACAGGGCCATTCATATCGTCTTGGCTGCGAGTGAATATGGCTTCCAGTCCATCAGCAGCTTGGTGGGCGTCAGGCAAAGGTCGCCGAATTGCCAAGTCGCAACTTTCTTCGAATGAATGATAGGAGTCTTCTCCTGTTTCAGAAGTGAGCTTGAACTCTTCTCCGGTGATCGAGACGGCAGTGTCGCGAATAGGATGAGTTGTGCATGTTCCTTCCCAAGCCATTCCTGGAGTTCCTCCTGTTGGCCCGGCGCACCAACTATTGGGGTCTTCTCCGCGGGAAGTAATCCCTACTCGTTCGAGTCCCTGTCCGCCACCGGCTGCCCCGATATCCCACGGGTGGTGATTTTGAAAAATCGCTTCATCAATAATGATGAAGCGGGACTCTTGTCCTTTTAGTCCTGATGGACAATGGAGGCGTATTTGACCACGCGTGTTGGAAAAAATTGAGTCTGGAAGTTTGAAAATCTGTGCTTCGTCAGGAATGTCAACGGGGCTCGAGGACTCAGGAACGCAAAGAATAAAACCACCAGGAGGCACGGATGTATTTTCTGGAAAGCTAAATCGAGCGCAGAGGTTGTTGCTGATTTCCCATGTTCTAGTTGGTATTTCGATTTCCCAAAGAGAGAGCGTTTCTTGGGTTGTATTGTATAATTCGATGTATGGAAATCCATCGACATCAGGATGGTACATGATTTCTGAAACAATCAGGGAGGGTGGTGGTGGTCCGGAATTTTCCAAGCCAAAACTTGGAGTTTTTTCGGCAAGGAAGTAATCGATTCCCTCGGACGTGTGATGGCGCCCAAGGGACGCATTTTTGGCACTCCCCGAAAATCTGACTCCGTGGGTGTAGCCGGTCAGTTCGCCCTCATGATCCCCGGAAAACAAGTAGCAGCGACCTTCGATTGAACTGAAGGATAGATCGCTCCCTGCTGCCACAAAATCTGATTCATCAACGACGAGATATCCTCTGCTGGGGATGATCATATCCGATGCGAACTTGTATTGGTATGGCTGATTTCGGTGGTCGCTGAGCCACCACCCTCCAATATTGACGTCATCTAGGGTAGGATTGAAAATCTCAACGCTGTCCCGAAGCTCTCCAACTGACCGTGATCGGAGTTCATTAATCAAAAGAGGAGGGATATTTGGTTCGGGGTCGTCTGCACCCGGTGACCCAAGCCGCTGAGCACTCGCGCGCCATGTCGAGAACTGGGTCGGGTCAGCTGTCGGATCCAAATTCGTTCGAGTGAGAGAAAAGCCAACCTCTTGAGACAAATCTTCGAAATAGCCGTGATTATCCGGAGCAACGGCCCAAGGATAGTGGCTGTCGAAACGCATTTGAGTCGCAATGCTTCCGTCGGAATTCGTGAGGGCGATTCGAGCCCGTGAATTACTTAATTCTGCGGTCAGAATTCCTTGAAACGGGATATCAGGATAGAGAGATTCAAATTTTTTGGGGCTAGCGACAATGAGCAAGAACCCGCCCGGAGGGAGGAAGGAGTCTTCGGGAAAGGTGTCGGAGAGTAGGGCGTCGGGTCCGGTTATTGCTAGATCAACAATGCCAAGCCCCGAAATATTCAAGGGAATATCTCCGATGTTCTTAAACTCGATGAACTCCTCCGGTTCGAATCTTGTATCGGTGGGCTGATACATGACCTCGGTAATGAGGAGGTTTGAGAAGTCCTGATCGGCTTTAAAAGTGGCAATACGCAGTTCACTCCATTCATCCCCGGATTTCACCCTGGCGTGAACCACCATTGATCGGTTCACTGATGAGGGCTCGTCGAAACAGCCGTCTTCGAGAGGGATAGGGTATATCCGGGCTGATGAGCGAACAGATCCGCAGTGGGTGCGCGGATCTGTTCCGTCAGTGGTGTAGAAAATAGCGCCGAATGGGTTTGGATTGCTGATCGACAATAGTTTCGGCACTGTCACAGGACCACTTGCCGGAGAAATTTCCGGAGCTTGGAGAGCGGAAACCTTACTACACAAAATAATTAGTGAAGAGAAGACGGGGCCTAATCCCATCAAGATCTCTCGAAAATTATTCATCATTTAATAATTAAGGGCTGGGGGGAGGATGTCAAGAAAGAGAAAGGTCCTGTTTTGGAGCGGCGATCAAATGATTTCTTCTCACATCATCCAGAGATTAGGGGGTGCGATCACCAAGCTTCTGGGCAACCGCTTCAGCATCATAAACGCAGCCCCCCCAGCTTCCGCCGCTGGCATTCTGAAGGGCGGCCCAGAGGCGGGTGTCGTCAGGGAGATCGGGGTGGACGCTGATCTTGGGGTGGAGGTCACGAGCCATGAGCCCTTCGAGATCACCGAGGTAGTCGATGCTTCCCGTAAGGTTCACGGTATCGATGCGGACGCTGACGGGGTCGCCGTCACGGAGCTTTCCGATCGGGCCTCCGGCGAGAGCTTCGGGGCTGACGTGACCGATGCAGGCACCAGTGGAGACACCGGAAAACCGACCATCGGTGACAAGCGCGACTTGCTTGCCGACCTCGCAGTATTTCAAAGCAGAGGTCACTTGGTAGGTCTCTGGCATGCCGGCTCCCATCGGGCCGATGCCAGCAAGAATCATAATATCATAGGCGCGGATGCGGTCGGCACTCTGGGATTTCACGGCCGTGATCGCTGCGGCTTCACTTCCGAACACACGCGCACGTCCCTCCAAGAAAAAGATCCCCTCTTCATCGATCATCGAGGGATCGATAGCGGTGCTTTTGACGACACTGCCCTCAGGCGCGAGATTTCCTTGCGGAAAGGTGACGCTACTGGAAAGGCTGCGATCGAGCGAGCGAATGACATCATCGGGATCGATCCCATCGATTTCGAAAAGCCGATCGCGGCAGCGTTTTCGGCGCTCGGACTTCTCCCACCACTCGAGGTTTTCCTCCAAGGTGAGCCCACTGACAGTGCGCACACTCAGATCAAGATGCTCGCGGATCTTGAGCATCGTTTCGGGGACTCCTCCAGCGAGGAAGACCTGCACCGTGGCGTAGCCTTGCGGACCATTCGGAAGGGCATCAACGACGCGGGGCACGAGCCGGTTCGCTTCCTGCCAATCGTTCACGGTAGGACGAGGAAGTCCGGCGGCATGGGCGATCGCGGGAAGATGGAGAATAAGATTGGTGGATCCACCGAAGGCCGCATGAAGAATCATGGCATTGCGAAAAGAAGCCTCCGTGAGGATCTCGCTCATCGAATGCTCGAGACGCATCGCTGCCCGACCACTACGGGTTGCTAGATCTTTCCAAATCTGCGAGCCACTCGGGCTTAGCCCACTGTGAGGCAGACTCATCCCGAGCCCCTCACCCATGACTTGGCTGGAAGCCGCAGTGCCGAGAAATTGGCAGCCCCCTCCCGGACTCGCACAGGCACGGCACGCGGTCGCCGCCGCTTCTCCAAGGCTGATCTCACCATGGGCATAGCGTGCGCCCAGCGACTGCACCTTTCCCAAATCTTCCGTGTCCTCACTAAGGAGACTGACACCCCCCGGCACGAGAACACCCGGCAAGTGGCCACAGCCCGCCAGCGCCATCATCATAGCCGGGAGCCCCTTATCACAGGTCGCGACGCCCACGACTCCCTTCGCCGTTGGAAGTGAGCGAATGAGCCGACGCAGCACCATCGCGGCATCATTTCGAAAAGGAAGCGAGTCCATCATTCCGCTCGTCCCTTGAGTGCGCCCATCGCAGGGATCACTGCAGAAAGCCGCAAAGGGAACGCCTTCAAGCCGGGCGATTTCGTTCGCGACTGCTTCCATCAAAAGCCCGACCTCCCAGTGACCTGAGTGGTAACCGAGCGCCGTTGGGGTGCCATCGGGCTGGCGAATTCCACCCTGGGTCGAAAGTACGAGAACCTCTTTTTTCCCCCAGGAGGAAGTCTTCCAGCCCATGCCAACATTCTGCATCCAGCCGAAAAGGTCGCCGCTCGTCCCCTTCGCGAGATCATCTCCCGAGATCGGGAGTTCACCGTCGGGGCCATCGGCACGGGTCACGACTTCGTCGATCCCCTCCTCCCCGGATTCTAGAATATCATTCACAGGGTGATGGCACCATCGATACGGCGGGCGATTCCGAGGGGGTTACTTTCTTGCAAAGCGGGAGGAAGAAGCGCGTTAGGTAACCCTTGGTAGCTCACCGCACGAGCCCAACGAGTGATGCCGCCCTGACCCACCGAGGTGAAATGGGACTGTGTCGTGGCGGGATAAGGACCGCCGTGCACGAGCGAGTGACAGACCTCCAAACCCGTCGGGAAGGCATTCACCAAGACGCGCCCAGTGAAGCGCTCCAGTTGGAAAATAAGATCGGCATGCTGGGCCAATTCATCTGTCGTCCCATGGATCGAAGCACCCAGTTGACCACAAAATCCTGCGGCGACTTCCTCATAGGAAGCTGCATCAGGACAAACGACGACGACCGCCGAGGGGCCGAAGACTTCTTCACTGAGTAGCTCGCGCTGAGAAAGGAAGTCGGCGAGGGAAACTTTCAACACGGTCGCGGTCGCGCCAATCGCGGCTCCCTCCAACGATCCCCTCCCAAGCATTTCCACCCCATCAAGCGACAAGAGATGGGAGATCCCTGATTCGAAGCCCGCCGCGGTCGCTTCATTTAAAATGGGTTGACCAGTGCTGCCGTCCACCAATTCCGCCAACTTGGCGAGCATGACAGCGCAATTCGATGGAACGAAAAGAATCCCCGGGCACGTGCAAAATTGTCCGTTGCCCTGAGTAATGCTTCCGAACAATCCTTCGGCAAATTTCTCCGAATCTTGATCAAGGAGCTCAGGCAGAACGAACTGCGGATTGACGCTCCCCATTTCTGCGTAGACCGGAATGGGAACTTCACGAAGGGCGCCGAGGTTAAAGAGCGCACGGCCTCCTTTGAGCGATCCCGTGAAGCCAATCGCGGCGACCGAGGGATGCTGCACGACGGCCTCGCCGACAGCGTTGCTTTGCCCCTGAACCATTTGATAAGTGCCTTCAGGAAAACCCGTTTCAGCGAGCCCGTCTTGAATGGCCTCAGAAATGAGAGCGCAGGTTCCGGCATGAGACGGATGCCCTTTCAACACCACTGGACAGCCAGCGGCGATAGCACTGGTGACATCAGATCCACCTGCCGAGAGCGCGAGGGGAAAATTACTCGCACCAAAGATCCCGATGGGGCCAATGGGAATGAGCATCTTTCGTAAATCCGGCTTAGGAAGCGGCGTGCGGTCCGGCTCGGCGTGATCGATGGTTGCTTCGACCCACGACGCATCGCGCGCGACCGCAGCAAAAGCGCTGAAACCACCCACCATCCGGCCAAACTCACCCTGCACCCGACCATCGGGATAGCCGGTCTCTCCTTGCACGCGTTCCAAAATGGCCTCGCGAGCATCCGTAAGATTTTCGGCAATCGATTCAAGAAGCACCGCAATTTCAGCACCACTTTTTCTCCGTAAAATGGGAGCGGCCACTGCGGCAAGATCGCAGGCTTGAGAAACTTCTTCCCGGCTGGCGTCAGAGAAGTTGCCAGGAAGCGCTTCGCCCGTGATGGGATTGATCGTTTGAAATGGCATCTTGAAATTAAGCAACTTTATTTTCGAGTGTCCCGAGACCTTCAATCTCAATCTTGACCACATCACCTGCGGTTAGGGTGAAGTCAGTTCCGGGAACGACTCCGGTACCCGTCATGAGCATGGCACCTTTGGGGAAATCCAACTCGCGATACAGCGCTTCTACCAACTCATCAATACTGCGCTTGAGTTGGGTAAGGTCGGTGGATCCAGAAAAGGCGAGATCACCCGCGCGGGTGATCTCGAGAGAAATTTTTGCGTCATCTGCAAGCGCTTCACGACCGATCGTCAGATGAGGTCCCACCGCGCAACTACCCGTGTAAACTTTGGCCTGCGGAAGGTAGAGCGGATTTTCGCCTTCGATGGACCGCGAGCTAACGTCATTTCCAACCGCAAAGCCGAAGATTTCGCCACCGGCATTGATCGCGAGAGTCAATTCTGGCTCGGGGACATCCCAAGAAGAATCTTTTCGAACTCGAATCGCGCCCCCGGTCCCCACAGCTCGGTAGCCCATCGACTTAAAGAAGAGCTCCGGCCGATCTGCCTCGTAGACGAGATCATAAAAAACATCGCCGCCCGCTTCCTCAGATTCTTCCATACGCGCGGATTTCGACCGGAGGTAAGTCACACCCGCAGCCCAGATTTCGGTATCCAGTGGAACCGGAGCCAAGAGCTCTGCAGATCCGGAAATTACTTCACCGCGTTCTTCGGCGGCTAGAATCGCGGTCAATTCACCTTTCCCCGATTGAAAAAGGCGCTCCAAAAGATCGGCGCTGACCGCATGACAGCCCGTTTCATCCTCGATCAAGTTCCCTCCAGATGTGCGATAAATCCTCACGCCGAAGAGTCAACATGCTCGCCCCTAGCGCGTCGAGAAATGATAACGGTAGAATTATGTCAGCCAACCTAGCGAATAGTGAGCAGTGGTCTCATACTCCCTCTCCCGGTTCCTCAAACGACCCTTTCTCGACGCGCTCATCCGGAGTGCACTTTTTATCTTGGCTCCTCCATTTACTTTAGCAGAATCCGCAGCGCTCCTCCCGAAATGACAACCTCGATCACCAAGGACGCAAGCGAAAAGCTCATGATCACCACCACAAAGAAAAAGGTGCCCTTCGCATGAGGCTGACAGGTCCCAGAAGCTGCATCCACCTGATGAGAATCAGCCGAGTTCGAAGATTGCTAATCTGCTCTTGCACTCCTTGTCCTTGATCCTGCAACCAGTCGCTGTGAAATTTTCTCACCAGCGCCGCGAGATACAGAAAGCAATTGGTATAGAATATAAAAAATAGACTCACCGCCGGAAATAGGAGCGTTAGAGTGGAAATCTCAAGATCTATGTCGGGACTCTGGAATACTCAATCCACGAATTAACTCACGATTCATCTCCATTAAGAAAACTAAGCACCTCCTCGCCCACCTCCCGCTCCCCCATCAAAAAAGTATGGTCCCCATCGAGCACTTTAAGCGCCCGCATTCCCAAAACCTGTCCCCCTTCCACCGAAACGATACCATCATTATCCGAATCCAATAACCCTTGAAAAAAAGGAAGCGATCGGGACCGTCCCATCACCACCGCCACCTCAACTTCCCCTGAAAATCCCGGCACCTCACGCCGTACCGCGGCCGTCGAAAGACTCATCCCCCCCGGGCCCAGCAGCCACCGACTCAGCGGAAAACTCTCCAGCCAATCGATAATCTCGCTCCCCTGATTTGGCGGAGCAAGCAAGACTGCCCGATCATTGACCAATTCAGGAAAGCGATGTGCCAGATGGCGCAGCACAATCCCTCCCATAGAATGAGTGACAAAGTGCACCGGCTTCCCATCATCATACGAGGACACGATCTCGGCCACATCGGCGACAATTTCATCCATCGGCTTCCGAAACGAGGCATAAGGAACATTGAGAGTCTCGAACCCCCTCTTTTGTAGCAACTCCGCAAGATTTTCCATCGCCCAGACGCTCCGCCACAATCCGTGAAGAAGCACCACTCGAGCCCCTGCCCCCGGACAGTGCCGGGCTCGATCAACCGGAAGCGGGGGAATTAACATGCGAAGTCGTTTCATCCCCGAACGCTAAAGCCAATTACCCGATTCGGAAAATCGATTCCCTCAAAAAGAACATTAGTTCCATCAATGTTACATCCGAGTGTTAGACCCGCCTCGCCATTTGCGTAAAATGGGTCTACCCTTCCTCAGCCGATGTCCAAGCTCCTCCGTATCATCATTCCCCTCCTCATTCTTGCCGTAGGCTATTTCGGCTTTGGGATCCTCGCTGAAAAAGAAGAGCTGGAAGTCCGTACCCGCCCTGCCCCCAAAATCATCGAGACCAAGGTTCAAGTAATGGAGCGCAGCGACTTCCGCGTCACACTCTCGACCCAGGGAATCGTCCGTCCCCACAATGAAACCGCCCTCACCCCTCGCGTGAGTGGTCGCGTGATTAAAATTTCACCGAAGTTCGAGAGCGGATCATTCTTTGAAGAAGGCGACATCCTTCTCGAACTCGACCCCTCTGACTTCCTCGCCGCCTTATCCGCCGCCGAAGCCCGCCTGGCCCGCTCTGAAGCCGCCTTTGCCCAAGAAGATGCCCGCGCTAAACAGGCCCTCCTCGACTGGGAAGACCTCGGATACACCGAGCCCCCCACCGAACTCGTTCTTCGCAAGCCCCAACTTAAAGAAGCCGCAGCAAACGTCAAAGCCGCGGAAGCAGAACTCCTCAGCGCACAAAACGACCTCAAACGCGCCCAAGTCCTCGCCCCCTATGACGGCCGCGTCCGTGAACGTAGCGTCGGCCTTGGCCAGTCCGTCAGCCCTGGAACCACCATCGGAGAAATCTTCTCCACCAGCTTCGCCGAAGTCCGCCTCTCCCTTTCTACTCGCGACCTTGTCCACGTCGATCTCCCCTGTCTCTTATACACATCTCCGAGCCCACGAGACCGTACTAGATCTCGT
>OJCA01000172.1_pt1 | contig 13664 bp, 11 predicted proteins | sample 1591551 | NCBI WGS metagenome assembly OJCA01 (sample SAMN05416738, study PRJEB24817) | seawater metagenome | isolation source: Sea water | place: Canada:Atlantic | collected 2013-07 | reverse complement strand
GTCTCGTGGGCTCGGAGATGTGTATAAGAGACAGATATTATTTGATACAAACACAGTATCATTTTCTTCAATATTATCTACGAACTCTACTATGTATGCTAGACCAGAACAACCTGTTGTTCTTACACCTACACGTACACCGTATCCATGTCCTCTGTTGTCCATATACTCTGATATGCGCTCTGATGCTACCTTAGATAATGTAATTGCCATTAATTTGTTTCTCCTATATGATGTATTTATGTGTGCATTGATAACATCGTTATATTATCTTCTCACCATTTACATACTCAACTTCTACACGAGTTCCATTCGCGTGATTTTTTACACCTTTGCCATGCCTTATATCGTTAACCCAACAACCAGTATATGTCGCGCCATTCGGGTAAAATTTTATGCCCATACCATTACGAACACCATTTTTAAATTCACCAATGAATGTGTTTCCATCAGGTAAAGTAATTGTTTTTTGCTCTGCATAGGAAGTTTCATGTGTTATTTCTTCAAAATTAAAAGCAAAATAGCATCCAAGAACGACCAGGATAGATGCTGCTATAGAAAGCCCCCATTTAAAAGATTGTTGTGTTTTTTTAAGATTTCGCTTTTGTTCGATACTGCTTTTAACACTATTAAACGTAGGTGCTACTGGTCGCTCTAATTGATCCAATAGGTCCAATCCACTTTTTATTTTTTTATACTCCATAAAATCTTCTTCAGAAACCAACTCTTTTAAAGTCGCATCCGAAATCGTTCCATCCAACCATTTTGCTAAAAAACTTTCCTCTTCTGTTGTTAAATTTTCTCTCATTATTATTATATGACAACTTTAAAATAAAATACCCTACTTTTTTAAAAAAAATTAAACATTACCAATTTTCTTTTTCATTTCCAGTAAGGCTAAATGCATTCTTTTTTCCACTGCTTTTACTGAAATACCCAGTATTTCTGCAATTTCTTTGTATTTCTTTTTTTCCATTCTACTCCATAAAAAAACTTCTTTTTGCTTGTCTGGTAGGGCTGCAATTGCTTCTTCAATTTTTACTAAAAACTCTTTTTCTACTAATAAATATTCTGGAGTTTCATAATTACTAGATTTTAAGGTTCGCTTTTGATGGTTCATCACCACTTTTTCATGTTTTTTGTAATTAAAAAACATATTTTTAGCTACTGTAAATAAGAAACTCTTTGCTTTTTCAGGGTTTACATTATTACAATGGTCCCATAATTTTATAAAAGCATCCTGCAAAATATCTTCAGCAAGATCCATGTCCTGTGTTTTAAAAAATATAAAACGTCTTAACTCTTTTGCATGGATATTAAATAGTTTTTCAAAAACTTTTTGATCACAAATATTATTTAAATCTTTAATCATTATATATTGCAAGTAAATTATGCTACAAAGCTAAGTAAAAAATAAAAATGTTTTTTAGTAGGGTATTTTTATTTACAGGTGTTTTATATAACATTAACCAGTAATTTACTTTTGTGTAAGTTAAAAAAAAAAATGAAATCCATTAAACTATTATTTTACAGTTTGTTTATTAGTACAATATTACTAACATCCTGTACCAACGACGATGTTAGTGAAGTTCCAGATATGCAAGAGAGTGTATCTACGCAACTTGCTCTTAACCAACTCAGCAATTTATATGCTGATGATGGTACAGCAATTGAAAGTATGAATCCTACTGGCCATCTTATTTTCGACTTTTGCTTTGAATTTGTTTATCCAATCAACCTCATGTATAATAACGGTTCCATTATTACTATTACTAGTAATGAAGAACTCATTGAGGTATTAATTAACATGACCGATCAATTGCATATCGCAGGTATTGAGTTTCCTTTTAATGTAGAAATTTATAATCCAGAGACCAATGAAATTGAACTATTAACAATTACAAATGAAACTGAATTTACCAATTTATTAGCAAGCTGTTTTTTTGATAACTTCTGTGAATGCGATGATGAATTTGATCCCGTATGCATCGAAATAATTGAAGCCAATCAACCGATTACTGTCACGTTTCCAAACGCTTGTTACGCAGAATGTGAAGGGTTTACTGAAGAAGATTTTGTAGACTGTGGAGAGACTAGTTGTGAAGATGAATGCTCGCAAGAGGAAGACCCTGTTTGTGTAGAGATTGTAAACCCTAATGGTATTACTGAAATAATAACTTTTTTAAATGCATGTTATGCAGCCTGTGAAGGATTTACAGTAGAGGACTTTCTTGATTGTAACAGCACTGATTGTGATATTTCTGAACTAGAAATAGAACTTGGTGAAACGCATACCAATGAAACATATCAACTAACGATTAACTTTGAATATGAAAACACCAACGGTCAAGAATATTTTGATCTTTATGTTAGAAACGGAGTGTTGTTAGGATATTTCCAATTATCTGAATTACCATTAACCATTGAACACTTTCCTTTAAGTGGACGTGATTATGATTATATTAAAGTGTGTATCAACGACAACTCCGATTGCTGTGAAGCAATAGAATGGGAAGCACCAAGTTGCAGTGCAGATGATTGCACCGAAGATATAATAGCCTCTTATTTAGTAGAATGCCCTTGGGATATAAATGCTAGTAGCGGAGATTATGTTTATATCTTTAATAGTGATCTCTCTTTTAGTATTACTTTAAGTGATAATTCGTACTCAACATCAGGAACTTATAGTCTTAGTACAAATGCTTCAGGTGAAATTGTTGTTACAATGCTTGAGGAATTTAACGATTTTAATCATGAATGGACCTTTTCTAATTGTGATTTTGCAAACTTGCAAGTCACTAGTTCTGATCCTAATACCAATACAATTGAAATAAATTGCTCTGATAATGATGATTGCTATCAATATGTGTTTCCAATACAAATGACATTAGCTGGTAACGTTGTAGAGGTAGGAAGTAATGAACATATCGATTATAAATTAGATTTAGGCTATGAATTAATTTACCCGATAGAATTGATTATTAACAGCGAAATTATTCTGGTATACCAAGGCATTCTTGAAGGTGTTTATGGCGAACGATGTGATTAAGCAAATTGATTTTAATACTACGATGTTAAAGGCCATCATTCAAATTATTGATTGGTGGTCTTACTTTTTTAATCTACATTTGAAATTCAAACATAAAAATGACCAAAAAAGAACCATTTATCATCAACCGAATAAAAAGTTTAGGCTTTGCTTTAAAGGGTGCATTGTTGCTTTTAAAAAATGAAGCAAGCATCCAAGTTCAAGCAAGTATTGCTGTTTTAGTGACTTTTGCAGGTTTTTATTTTGAAATCTCTGCAACAGAATGGATGATACAACTAGTAGCGATTGCTATCGTGATGAGTGCAGAGGCCTTAAATAGTGCTATTGAAGAAATTGCTGACTTTATCCATCCCGAATATCATAAAAAAATTGGCTATACAAAAGACATAGCTGCTGGAGCTGTTTTCTTTGCTGGTATTGCTGGTGTTATTATCGCTGCTATTATATATATTCCCAAGTTTTAAAATAACCGTCAACAATTTTTTAAAACAAAAACAATTTTAGCTTTAAAACGTTTGATATTTGTATTTTTGTTGAAATACAAGTCCATAATTAATGACTCAAAAAAATAAAAAAGCTTCTAAAACCTCCTCAAAATCAAGGAAAAAAATAAGTTTTAAACTAAGCAAACAACAAGCTATTATTTGGGGTGTCTTTTTATTTCTACTAGGCATTGCTCTTGTTCTATCCATTGTTTCTTACTTCTTTAATTGGCAAGCAGATCAAAGCCTTATTGGTGATTTAACAAGTCGTGATCTTTCCACTCAAAATTGGTTAAATACATTTGGAGCACATATTGGAGAACTTTTTGTGTACCAAGGTTTTGGGATTTCCGCAATCATTTTTTCTTTTTTAATAACACTAACAGGTGTTTATTATTTTTTAGATTTCAATAAATCAAAACTTGTAAGGTCTTGGTTTTGGGGTAGTTTAGTCATGATTTGGCTTTCCGTATTTTTTGGTTTCTTTTCAAAAATTAACCCCTTATTTAGCGGTGTGATTGGTTTTGAAATTAACGATGTATTGCAAGATTATCTTGGCTTTATTGGGGCAGTTTTATTAGTGACATTTTTATTTATTATCTATTTAGTTGTTAGATTAAAACTCCGTCCAGAACATTTAATACATGCATTAAAAACAACGAAAAAAGATATTAAGTCAGATTTTAATGCTGATACTGTTATAAATGAGCCTTTTAAAGAAGAAGCGTTGCTAAGTTCTAAAGAGAACCTGGAACCTTTATCAAATGAAATCGAGTTTAGCAGTCAAGCAGTTGATGAAACGAAAGAACTGGTTTCTTCTTCGCTGGATGAAATAACAAAAGAAACAGAAGATGGCCTTGCTATGATGGTAGCAGAAACTACGGAGGAAACGATTGTAGAAAAAAACCTAAGTGATAAATTAGTAAGTGATTTTGGCGAATTTGACCCTACATTAGCGCTTAGTACGTATAAATTTCCAAGCATAGACTTATTAAAAGAGTATGCCAAAAATTCTGGAATCACCATCAATCAAGAAGAATTAGAAGAAAATAAAAATAAGATTGTTAGTACCTTAAACAATTATAAAATTGGAATTGCACATATAAAAGCTACGGTAGGTCCAACGGTTACCTTATATGAAATTGTTCCTGAAGCGGGAATCAGAATTTCAAAAATCAAAAACCTGGAAGACGATATTGCACTTTCGCTATCTGCATTAGGCATTAGAATTATTGCTCCAATACCAGGAAGAGGTACCATAGGTATTGAAGTTCCAAACAAAAATCCGAGTATCGTTTCTATGAAATCTGTGATTGCCTCTCCTAAATTTCAAAATGCAGAAATGGAACTTCCCATCGCTTTTGGAAAAACAATTAGCAATGAAACCTTTGTAGTCGATTTAGCAAAAATGCCTCACTTATTAATGGCAGGGGCTACTGGTCAAGGAAAATCTGTAGGTTTAAACGCTATTCTAACCTCTTTAATTTATAAAAAACATCCAGCAGAAATTAAATTTGTTTTGGTAGACCCTAAAAAAGTAGAATTGACCTTATTTAATAAAATAGAACGTCATTTTTTAGCAAAACTACCAGATACGGAAGAAGCAATTATCACCGATACCACCAAAGTAGTTCATACCTTAAATTCCTTGTGTATAGAGATGGATGCACGGTATGATTTATTAAAAGATGCAATGGTTCGCAATATCAAGGAATACAATACCAAATTTAAAACACGAAAATTAAACCCAAACGATGGGCATCGGTTTTTACCCTATATCGTTTTAGTAATTGACGAGTTTGCCGATTTAATAATGACAGCAGGTAAAGAAGTAGAAACACCAATTGCTCGTTTGGCACAACTAGCTCGAGCAATAGGCATCCATTTAATAGTTGCAACTCAAAGACCTTCTGTTAATGTAATCACCGGTATTATTAAAGCCAATTTCCCGGCTCGTATTGCATTTAGAGTAACCAGTAAAATAGATTCTAGAACCATATTAGATAATTCTGGTGCAGATCAATTAATTGGACGTGGAGATATGCTGTTTACACAAGGCAATGATTTAATTAGAATACAATGTGCATTTGTTGATACGCCTGAAATTACGGACATTACAGATTATATCGGTTCACAAAAAGCGTATCCAGACGCCTATTTATTACCAGAATATATTGGAGAAGAAGGAGCCGGCACCACTATTGATAATAATGTAAGTGAACGTGATCAATTATTTAATGATGCCGCAGAAGTTTTAGTAATTGCTCAACAAGGATCTACCTCACTACTGCAACGTAAACTTAAATTAGGCTATAACCGTGCTGGTAGAATTATCGACCAATTAGAAGCCTCTGGTATTGTAGGGCAATTTGAAGGAAGTAAGGCAAGGCAAGTACTTATACCAACACTAGAAGCATTAAACCAACATTTAGAAAATGAAAACAATGACCTTTAAAACAAAATTAGCAAGTCTTTTTTCTTTGATGCTAATTTCATTAATTACGGTGCAAGCACAAGATGCAAAAACCTTATTAGATGAAGTGTCAACTAAGGTAAAAAGTTACGATAATATTCTTATCAATTTTAATTACACCTTAAACAATGCCAAGGAACAAGTTAAACAAGACACCCGTGGTAATATTACATTAAAAGGGGAGCATTATTTTTTAAATATGCTCGGAGTCACTAGAATTTCGAACGGTAAAAAAATATATACCATTGTCCCAGAAGATGAAGAAGTAACCATTTCGTCCTATAATGCTGAAGAAAACAAAGGTATTTCCCCCTCTAAAATGCTTACTTTTTATGAACAGGGATATCTTTACCACATGGAGGCTCTTCAACATGTAAAGGGTAGAAAAATTCAGTTTATTAAATTAATCCCTAAAAATTCAAATGCTGAAATAAAAGATATTTTATTGGGCATCGATATGCAAAGCAAACAGGTATATCAATTAATACAAACAGATGCTTCTGGAACCAGTTATACGATTACAATACATTCATTTAAAACCAACCAAGTCATCTCTAAAAATTTATTTGTCTTTGATGAAGCGAAGTACAAAAGCGAAGGATATTATATAAATAAGTTGGATTAAGTGTAGATGAAAATTTTAGATCGATATATCCTAACTACCTATTTGAAGACGTTTTTTAGCGTCTTCATTATTTTGATGTTTATTTTTGTACTTCAAAGTATCTGGTTATATATATCTGAACTTGCAGGTCGGGGTCTCGATCTAATAATTGTTCTGAAATTTCTTTGGTATGTCTCTCCTCGACTTATTCCTTTAGTGTTGCCACTTACAATTTTACTGACCTCATTGATGGTTTTTGGTAGTTTTTCTGAAAACTATGAATTTGCCGCCATGAAATCAACAGGAATTTCGCTGCAAAGAGCCATGAGAAGCTTAACCTTTTTTATTGTTTTTTTAAGTGCATTGGTTTTTTTCTTTGCAAATGATGTGATTCCATATTCAGAATACCGATGGTTAAATTTAAGACGTAACATTCAACAATTTAAACCCTCTATGGCCATTGCCGAAGGACAATTTAGTCAGGTTGGCGACGAATTCAATATCAAAGTAAAAAAGAAAAGTGGTGAAAACGATCAGTATTTAGAAGAAGTGGTCATCCATAAAAAAGAGGCGAAACACAGCAGTGGAAATGGTACTGTGATCATAGCAGACCGTGGCGAACTCACTTCAGAAATAGGCAGCAATACGCTTTCTTTGGTTCTAAATGACGGAAATTATTATAGTGAAGTCTTTACAAAAGATAGGAAAAGAAAGCTCCAGCAAGAATTTGTGAGAAGCTCTTTTGAAGAATACATTATTAATATTGACCTAACGGAATTTAACAATAAAGACATCGATAAGGAGAATAAATTAAACAATCAAAACATGTATAATGTAAAAGAGCTGATCGCAGAAATTGATTCTCAATCTCAACGTTATACCAATGCGATAAAAGCCTTTTCTAACAGCATGTATTTTAGAACTGGAATGATTAAATTCCATAATAAAAATACCAAAAACCTATTTTTAGAGAACGATACCATTCCTTTTAAACAAAACGATACCCTCTTAACTATTTTTACCGCAAAACACCAAAAGCAAATAGTAAAAATGGCATTGAACAATCTAAATAGCACCCTTCAAGCAGTTGATTCAAAAAATAAAGATTATGCCAATAAAGAAAAACAGCTTAATAAATACGAAATAGCCCTTCATGAAAAATTTGCCCTTGCGGTCACTTGCATCATTTTGTTTTTTGTAGGCGCACCATTGGGAGCTATTATTAGAAAAGGAGGTTTGGGATTGCCTCTTGTAATTGCTATTGTTTTGTTTTTAACCTATCACTTTATTGGTATTTTTGCAAAAAACAGTGCAGAAGACGGCACCTTAGCGCCCTATATCGCTTCATGGATAAGCACTTTAATCATGTTGCCTTTAGGTATTTGGCTTAGCTATAGAGCAACTACAGACCAAGGAATTATTGACTTAGACGGATTTGGAAATAGACTTAAAAAATTAGTTAAGAAGAAGGACAAAGACATTCCAAAGAATTCTTAGAATCAATACCTTTGCAAAAAAAAAATTAAAAATAATTGTTAAAAAAGCGAAACTATGTCAAAACTGAATACCATTCGGGAAGCTATTGATGCTATAAAAAAAGGTGAAGTTGTTATTGTTGTTGATGATGAAAACAGGGAAAATGAAGGTGATTTTATCGCTGCTGCAGAAATGGTGAGTCCAGAAATGATCAATTTTATGGCAACCCATGGCAGGGGCCTTATTTGTGCTCCACTAACCGAGGAACGTTGTGAGGATTTAGGCTTAAACATGATGGTTAAAAACAATACCGTCTTGCACAATACTCAATTTACCGTTTCTGTAGATTTAATTGGGAATGGATGTACCACTGGGATCTCAGTTCACGATCGTGCAAAAACAATTAAAGCATTGGTAGATGAAAATACCAAGATTCACGATTTAGGACGTCCTGGTCATATATTTCCATTGCGAGCAAAAGAAGGTGGTGTTTTAAGAAGAACTGGACATACGGAAGCTTCTATTGATTTAGCGCGTCTTGCTGGCTTAAAACCCGCAGGAATTTTGGTGGAGATCCTAAATGAAGATGGTACCATGGCTCGACTTCCAGAACTGATGAAAGTTGCTGATAAATTTGATTTAAAATTAATTTCTATCGAAGATTTAGTGGCCTATCGCATGGAACACGATTCCTTGATTAACAAGAAAGAAGATTTTCAAATAAACACCAAATACGGAAGCTATCGACTAAGAGCATACCAACAAACAACGAACGATCAAATTCATATCGCTTTAACAAAAGGAGTATGGGACGCAGAAGAAGCGGTCTTAGTAAAAGTAAACTCAACCTTAATAAACAATGATATTCTTGGAACCTTAACCAACAATGCAGATAAAAAAATAGACGATATGTTTTCTGTTTTTAATAAAGAAGGAAAAGGTGCCATTGTATTTATTAACCAACAAAGTCATACCGTCAACTTACTTTCAAGGCTAAAAGCTTTAAAAGAAGCACAAAAAGATAATGAAATTGCAAAAGCTCCAAGAATTGTAATGGATTCTAAAGATTTTGGAATTGGCGCTCAGATACTACATGATATAGGAATTCACAAAATTCGATTGGTTTCCAATTCAAAAAACATCAAGAAACGAGTTGGAATGATAGGTTACGGTCTTGAAATTACAGAATACGTTAATTATTAAAAGATCTTATACCTATATATAATATATATAAAAGCCCATTCAATTGAATGGGCTTTTTTATTTAAGCAATGTATCGTTTATAAAACGGAAGCAATTGCTGCTTTCATTTTTTCTGCTCTTAGTTTTACTTCTTCAAGGGACCATCCTATTTTTACTAAAGAAGAAATGGTTCTGCCCATAATAGCATCACTCTTTGAAAAATCAGTTTCATTTAATTTTTCTAAATGATTTCGAACGCCACCGCTAACAGTTCCTAAGGTTTTAATATTCCGCAGGTGCTCCCAACCATTAATATAATGCCAGTTGTTGGTATACCAGTAAAAATTAGCATCCACCCCGTGATCCCCCAATGCTTTATGGGCTTTTTTAGCCAATTCTTCATTGGGTAAAAAGAAACTTACAAAAGAATAATTTTCTTCTCCACCTTCTGGAACTTCTCTAAAGGTAAGACCCTCAAGAGTAGACAAGGCATTTCTAATTAGGGTGTAATTTCTTTTTTGGATTGCTAAAATAGCATCAAACTTTCCCAATTGACCCAAACCAACTGCAGCGTGTAATTCAGAGATGCGGTAATTATAACCCATCACCGGATGCGTTTCTGCTCCACGATCATTTCCGATGTGGTCATGACCATGATCTTGATATTGATCTGCATTTGTATAATATTTTTTGTTATTGGTTAGTACAGCTCCTCCTTCTCCACAGGTAATGGTCTTCACAAAATCGAAAGAAAAACAACCCAAATCGCCATAACTTCCCAAAGCTTTTCCTTTATAAGTTCCTCCAATAGCTTGACAAGCATCTTCTAATAAAAGCAGATCATGTTTGTTACAAATGGCTTGTAATGCATCTAAGTTCGCCATGGACCCGCACATATGAACCGGCATCACACAACGTGTTTTAGAAGTCACTGCAGCGGCAACTGCTGCTGGATCTAATGTTAAGGTAGCATCTATATCTACTAAAACGGGGATAGCTCCTATGGCCAAAATAGATTCAAAACTAGCTACAAAGGTAAAACAGGGCATAATAACTTCATCCCCTGCTCCTATTCCTGCAGCAGCCAATGCAACTGTTAAAGCAGCAGTACCATTAGAAACCAATTGGCAATAATCCGCACCCATTTTATAAGCAAATGCTGTTTCAAACTCTTTTGCTTTCCAATGATTGTTTCTCATTCCATCAAAACCATAACGCATTAAGACTCCGCTTTCTAAAACATCATTTACGTGCTTGCGTTCTTCGTCTCCAAAAAGTTCAAATCCAGGCATATTTTATTATTATTTTATTAATTATTTTATTATTATTTTATTTTAAAAATCGACGTTACAAAGATAGTAGTTGCCTTTGAAAAAACAGATACGCAATTAACATTATTCTATTTCAATGACGAGCGCATCCACCCCTCTTCGTACTTTTTTAAATTCGGAAAACACGTCGTCTTTAGCCCTATGACCAACTGCCATGACCAATACAGCACTCAATCCCTTTTCTGAAAGATTAAAATAAGCATCATATTTATCGGGTGAAAAGCCTTCAATAGGACAGGCATCTACTTTTTCGATCGCACATACCGTTAATAAATTACCGATGGCCAAATAGGCTTGCTTGGTGGCCCATGTCTTGATTTCTTCTGAGGTTTTTTTAGAAAAATCATCAATTAAAAAAGCTTCAAAAGAGCTCAATAGTTCCCGTGGAGTCGTTCTTGTTTTCTCCACTAAATCGAAATAATTTTTTATAAAATCGGTACCTACTTTATTTTCGATACACATGATAAAAACATGAGAAGCGCTACCAACTTGTCCTTGGTTAAATGACAAGGGAACTAGGTCTTTAATGACTTTAGGATTACTAACAATTATTAATTTAAGAGGCTGCAATCCATAAGAAGTTGCTGTTAAATTAAATGCCTCTTTAAGCGTTTTTATGGTATTGGAAGAAACTTTTTTTGTTTCATCGAATTTTTTGGTGGCATAACGCCATTTCAATTGTTCCAAGATATGTATTGCCATCAATGTTTAATTTGTGAGCACAAAAATAAGCATTGTAACATACAGAGCCAATGAAATAATGAAATAATGAGGAATGAGATCCTATTTTTGCTAATCGAAATAAAACCTTTAAGAAATGATAGGTTTTTTTACACACCATATTCAAAAAATAAACTGCACTAAAACTGCTAATTTTATTATATTTATAGCATATTTACAGAATACAATCCTATATGAAAACAAAGCTATCCAGCCCAATCTATGCAACAGTTGCTGGATTTTGTTTATTTGCCATCTCCATGTGTCTTGCTCGCATCGCCTACGGCCCCTTAATACCATCAATGATCAACACCGATTGGGTCAGCAAAGCGGAGGCGGGTTATCTTGGAGCCTTTAATGGACTCGGATATATCATCGGTTGCCTAATGGCACTTTGCTTACCTCAGATAACAGGAATCCGTTTGTTAATGCGAAGCTCATTGTTCCTTGCGGTCATTGGTGTTGGCATGTGTTTTTGGAATCTAGGTTTTGCTTGGCTATCACTGGGTCGATTTTTATCAGGCTCTGCTGCCGCTATCATGGTGATACATACCACTGCATTAATAGTAAGAAGTTTTAGTGAAAAGTCGAAAGAAAAATTACTTGGATTTGCCATTAGCGGTGGTGGTATCACCATCGTTATCATTAGTTTGTCTTTGCCTTACTTTGTTAAAAATGGACCGAGTGATGGTTGGTTTTTAGAAGCGATAATTACACTTTTTGTTGCTTTAGTTGCTTGGCCTTTCATTTCGACAGCACCTAATCAACGTCAGCCTACTAAGGATGCAATAAAACCCTTGGAGTCTAGACGAGGGCGTTTGGTCTTGATAACAGGGATTTCATATATGTTGATGAGTATTAGTATTTTACCACATACCTTATTTCTGACGGACTATATGCACCGTGATTTGGGACTCAGTGTAGGCGATAGTAGTTCGCTCTTTGCTATTCTAGGACTGGGTTGTGCATTCGGAGCAATTTTTGTTGGTATGTTAACCCGTTTATTCGGTACTCGCATGAGTTTGTTTATTAGCTATGTGCTAGGACTCTCTGCCATTGCAATAGTTCTTATATTTGATTCAGTAATCATTGTCGCCAGTTCATCTTTCCTAATTGGTATGTCTTTTTTCGGTGCTGCTGCACTATCATCCATCCGTACCCTTGAAATAGTAGGATTGTCTCGGCATGCTCACTTTTGGGGCTTTATGGCACTTGGTTGGGGTTTGGGTATTGGAGGCGGAAGCTATGCGATGTCAGTTTTATTATCACTTGGCTTTAACTATATAGATCTCTTTAAAGCAGCACAAGTCATTATAATCCTTTCGCTGGGGCTCATTCTTTTTTCCTGGTGGCGCTATAGCGATGTGGAGGATTTTGATGCGATAAAAAAATAAGACAATGAGAGACTATTCTTGTTAAAGTTCAAAAAGCCATGGATTTTTAATAGTATTTTTTCTTTAACCAAAACGCAACCTTAACCAATAGTATTAAAGCAGGTACTTCGACCAATGGCCCAATAACTCCAGCAAAAGCTTGACCAGAGTTTAAACCAAATATGGCGATAGAAACAGCGATGGCCAATTCAAAATTATTGCCTGCAGCGGTAAATGAAATTGCCGCGTTTTTATCATAACTTGCTCCTAGTGCTTTGCTAGCAAAAAAGCTGATAAAAAACATACTGATAAAATAGATCAATAAAGGAATGGCAATTAATACTACATCCATTGGGATTTCAACAATGAGTGAGCCCTTTAATGAAAACATAATGACGATGGTAAACAACAAGGCAATTAAGGTTAATGGAGCAATGGCAGCTATAAATTGGTTGGTGTACCAATCTGCTCCTTTTAGTCTTACTAAAATTAAACGGCTTAAAATTCCCAGTAAAAATGGAATCCCTAAATAAATAGCGACACTTTCCGCAATAAGTCCTATAGAAATATCAACAATGGCGCCCTCAAAACCAAAATAAGGAGGTAACACAGTTATAAATAACCAGGCGTAAAAACCATAAGCAAAAACTTGGAAAATACTATTTAAGGCGACCAAACCAGCACCATACTCCGCACTTCCTTCAGCTAAATCATTCCAAACCAATACCATTGCAATACATCGAGCCAAGCCAATTAATATCAAGCCCACCATATATGCTGGATGGTCCTGTAAAAATGTAATGGCAAGTACAAACATTAACATCGGACCTACGATCCAATTTAAAATCAAGGAAATAGAAAGCACCTTTATATTTTTAAATACCTTAGGCAATAGCGCATAATTTACTTTTGCCAAAGGCGGATACCTGTCTCTTATACACATCTGACGCTGCCGACGACTCCTTACGTGTAGA
>OJCA01000161.1_pt1 | contig 13868 bp, 10 predicted proteins | sample 1591551 | NCBI WGS metagenome assembly OJCA01 (sample SAMN05416738, study PRJEB24817) | seawater metagenome | isolation source: Sea water | place: Canada:Atlantic | collected 2013-07 | reverse complement strand
ATCTACACGTAAGGAGTCGTCGGCAGCGTCAGATGTGTATAAGAGACAGGCTAGGAGAAGATTCGTAAAAATGGGACCTTCCTTCGCTCTGAATTCCTGCGTTCCGGGATTGTAAATGTGGGTTCCGACGACGTCGGCCGGGAGGAGATCGGGCGTAAACTGGATCCGGCCGAACTTGGCGGTGAGCGCTTGGGCTAGCGTGTTGACCGCGAGAGTCTTCGCCAGGCCCGGGAGACCTTCGACGAGGAGGTGGTTTCCGGTGAGGAGGCAAACGAGCATCCGGTCGACAAAGTGGTCTTGTCCGATAAGGACTCGGCCAATTTCCTGCCGAAGAGGAGCCACAAAAGCGGAACGTTCTTTAATTGCGTCAGCAAGGTCGGGTGAGGGAGTGTCTGTGGTCATGAAATAAAATCTTGTCGGAAACTAGCACGGACCTTCGGAAGGGCTACCGTGTTTTTGAGCTTAGCGTGTGAACGGGCCATTTTTGCCTCTCATTTCACAAAATAGTGAGTTTTTAGGGAGGTTGGGGCCAAGGGGGCAGGAAACTTACTGTCTTTGTGGCTCCGTCGGATATTGAAGGTTCTAACGTTGATTCTTGAAAGAGCCGTTTGCGCTCTCTTTGGGAAGCAAAAAGATGAATTTAAAATCTACTGATAAATTAGGACGAGAGATCATCATCCAGAGGTAATGAGTGTAGGTTATAGAATAGAGCTTCGAGTCCTCAGTTGTTCGAAGTTAGGTCCTTTACCCAATTTAGGAACATCAGGTGCTCGTCTTTCCCAAACCGATCCGCTTCTTCTGGCGCCAGATGTGTCAGGTTGGACTTCTTTTTCCCGGCTCTGATTCGTGACTCTCTGAGTGTCTCAACGATCTCCGAATAGGTTGCGTTACGATCGTTTTTAGGGGAAACGATCAGGCAGGGGCGCGGAGAGATCATCCCTAGAAGGTCGTGATAATCGAAGGGGATCGCATCCTCGTTGCCTGTAAAGAATCCGAGTGTCGGTTGTAACCCGTGCCAGTTCCAGAGGCGTTGAATTCCCCCGGTCGGGCGATCATCGGTGTCCGTTCTGAGGGGAGTGAACCCGGAGAAGCTAGCCACGCCCCGGAGTCGTTGATCGAGTGCTCCCGCGTAGAGAGCTACTGTTCCCCCGAGCGAATGTCCTAGGGCATAGATGCGAGTGGGATCCATCTTCGGTCGATCACCTTTGATGGCTCCTTTGCCATCGAAGACGAAATCGACCGCTGAACGGACGTCGTGAACCATCCTGCCGAGTCGAGACCAGTGAGGGGTCGTTTGATAGAAATCTCGTCCTTCAAGGAGTCTTAAACCGAATCCGCATTGATCATATGCGATGACCGCAAAACCGGCTTGAGCCAGTCGATGATAGACCGTTGTGCCCTCCACCCCATAACCTTCGTTGTAGCCGCTATGATACGAATAGGGGTGAAGCCAAATCACGACCGGCATGGGTTCCTTGATCGTTGCGTTGTAGTAGAGGTTGCCTCGAAGGCCTTCTCCGAAGTGGAGGGGTGATCTGGCGACGTCCTTCACCTGCCACCGATCGTGGGTCATCATCTTTGATTCGGCTTCCGTGATGAATTGTGTCTCGGACGCGTTCTTGATCTGTGTGGGGGCCTGTCCCAGGGACCATTGGAGGCAGGCTTCAATCTCGTCTCGACTACTTTCTGCGGTTAACCGCTTTGGGGGTTTGAGTGCCTTGGTGGCTTGTTGTTCCTGCCATTTGGTCCAGTCGAAGTGGTGAATAAGTTCAATCGGAAAATCGGCCTGTATGACTTGTCCTCTTCTGAATGAGAGGTCAAACCAATCGAGATTTTCCCGACGTTGCTGATCGGTGATGGGGCCGTGTTGGCCGGTCCGGTAGTGGATACGGAGATGTTCGTCCCGACCGTGAAGTTGGTAGACTTTGCGGGCTTCCACGTAGGCTCGTTCGACTCCGAATGTTGGTTCACTGCCATCGTTGTGTGCGGTGTGAATCAGGCAGCGTCGGGGAGCGATCAGGCCGAGCCATCCATGTGCGTCCATGGGAAGTTCGTTCTCCCGGCCGGCATAGGAACGGAGGCTTGGAAGGAACCATTGGCCGGGGAAATCGGAGGGAGTCTCAGCACAGGTGTTGCGAGAGCTGAAGCGGTAGGGAGTTGATCCAGGGGAGCCAGGGCTTCGCGCGACAACGGAAGTAATGCGTTCGTCGATTGCGGCGGCAATTAGTGATTGCTTTCCGTAACGGGAGAATCCGATGATTCCAATTTGCTCCGGTGCAATTTCGTAACCGTGTTTCGGATCGAGAAGATAATCAAGGCAGCGACCGGCGATCCATGCCTTGCAGATGATCTCGGTCCAGGTAGCCGCAGGATATTCGTCGCGAAGGGCTTTCCAGATACTGTCGTATCCTGGATAATCTTTTTCCCTATGGTGACTGTCGACCCCCGGGTAGAGGCAAACAAGGTAGCCTCGTTTGAGAGCCATTTCGGCCCACGGTAGTTGGTAGTCGCGTGGTTGTGTTAGAAGGAGCGGACGCGGCTGCTTGTTTCCTGATGGGATCCAGACATGAATTTCAAAGGTGAACTTGTTGGGAGTGTTGAGGGTGAGGCTGATGCGGCGGCGGGTCGAGCCGTCCGCGTGTATCCGGCTCCCGGTTATCTTGGAGTTGAGAATGGCCGGGGTATCGGATGGAGGGAATCCGGTGAAGTGTTCTAACATTAGGTTTCGAATCTCAGTGCGTCGACGGGGCCACGCGCGTTTGGATTCGACCGGGGTACGATCGTCAAAGACAAGGAGTGCCGGTAAATCAGCCGAAGATCGGTTGATGGGACCTTGGGACTGTGAGGTGACAGCGGAGCAGAGAAGGAGGGCGAGCAACAGGAGGAGGCCTTTCATGATCTGGAATAGCGCGATTCTCAGAGAAAACAGTCGATCCAATTTACTTCCGGTTTCCGCCTTCGGGTCCGATGTCCTTTGATGTGACGCCAGGACTCTGAAGAACAACACTGCTCGATTTCGTGGTGACAGAATATTTGAAACCGGTGCCAGTGCCGGCTGCGCCGTAGCGTCCCTTCTTATCGAGAGCGACGAAATTAATGGCGAGATCTTCGGTCGCGAGGGGATCGATTCTGGAGATCCGATGAATGGCGCGAAGGCAGGCCTCCTGTGGGTGCAATCCCTGACGCATGAAGTCCACGACCATAAAGGAGGCGCAGTGGCGCATGACGTTTTCACCGAGCCCGGTGGCTCCGGCAGCGCCGACTTCGTTGTCGATGTAGAGGCCGCTTCCGATGATGGGTGAATCACCGACGCGACCTGGAAGTTTACCCCCCCAACCGCTGGTCGAGCAACCACCCGCGATGTTGCCGTCCGAGCCGAGTACGAGGAGTGCGATGGTGTCGTGGTCGCCCTTGGATCGTTTTTGGACTGCCTGTTTTTTGGATGCTCGTTCCTTCCTCCAAGCTTCGTGCAACTTGCTTGAATCAACATCGATCGATTTTAATCCTTCTTCGATCGCAAACATCCGGGCGCCGTCTCCCACCAGCATAACGTGGGGAGTTTTCTCCATCACTCGCCGGGCGGCAGAGATGGGATGGATGATTCCTTCGATCGCGGCGACACTTCCCGCCTGATGGCCGGGGCCGTGCATGATGCAGGCATCTTGTTGAACCACTCCGGCGGCGTTGGGGCTTCCGCTGATTCCAACCGAGCGGTTTTTAGTGTCCAACTCGGTAACCTTGATCCCGTGTTCAACCGCGTCGAGGATGGAGCCCCCCTTCGTGAGGACACGGAGGGCTTCGTCGTTTGATGCTTTACCGAATGGCCATGTGGAGACGATCAGAGGGCGAGTGGGGTTTGGGGCATCCGAGGTGCAGAGACCAGGTGCGGTGGCTCCGAGCGCGATTGAGCTGGTGGCGAGGAATTGGCGACGAGTGGAAGGCATCCGTCTATTGGGGCGGATTTCGGGACGAAAGGCGACAGTAAAATACCGACCCTTCTTAACTCAGGTTCGATGGCTCGCCCTGGCCCCTTTCGGACTCCTTTTCCGCAGTGTGAAACCTGCCGCCGTCCAGCTTTTGATCAGCGGCGACCCAGAAATCGTGGTAGGACAGCCCTAAAAAATAGAGCGCCCGCGAATGGCGCAAGGATCACCTAAACCCGTCAAATCCCCCACCGGAAAAATTGTCATCGAAGTGATGGGATCCTTTGTAGCTACAAGAATTATTAGGACCTTTCTAAAACATGCAGGGCATGTTTTCTGTCTTTTTTCCTTTCATTTTACTTTTGGAGACCGATGCATATCAGCCCTCTTAAAATGGAATTCCAGTTGACCAGGGCCGTCATCAAACCTAAAGAACCTCTGTTCTTGAGATCGACCTAGCCGATTAAAAGAATCTCTTCATCTTCTTTCAGCTAGGATAAAAAATACGAACATGGCCTCAACAGAAGCGCGGAACCAAAACAGGACTCGTCCCACGAAGTCAAATTCAGCGAGAACGAAACGTCAAAACGACCACAGGAAGCGTCTTGTCGCATTGGGCATGGATGAAGCTACCGTGGCTGCAATGAACCCGAAAGAAGTTCGCACCAAGCTGAAGCACCCTGCCAAAGTGGCTAAAGAGTGCGCTGGTAAGGAATCCTAATAGAATTCGATAGGCCGTCCTTTCTGATCGATCAGATGGGATATTGCGCGATGTTCCCTCGATTTTTTGGGGGAACTCAATTAGGTTTCCTTGTAGTGTGCCTAACATACTTTTGCTGACGCCCCGTGCTGGATGCCAAAAAGCACCGACCCCAAAATAAGAGGGAGTGATACTTTAAAGATTTCTTGTGAGTGAAATTGATTAGCGGCGGCGGCGCAAGACCCCGACGGCACCAAGCTCACATGGCAACACCGAGGACGGTTTGGGAATCGCATTGGTCTTTACGGAGCAGCGACGACGCGCGTGAAAAAACTGGGACTAGCCTCTAAGCAGTGGGGTTCTTGTTGAGATCCAGATGAGTTGATTCTTCGCGTGTAGAATCGCCTTCTCCTTCTCGAAGAAGTTCCTGTTAGGAGTTTCCTTTTGGCGGGAGGGCTTTGAAGCCGCCTTTGGAAAGGGGGAGAAGGGGTGGTGTAGCCAGATTGTTGGTATTCCTTGTAAACGCCCCTCCACATAAAGTGAGGAAAGTGGAGAGGAGAGGGATGCAGAGAAAAAATCGTTTCACCTAGCCTACGCGGCTTTCCAATTCGGGAAGAGTGCGTCCAACTTTCTCTTTAAGCGCTTTCCCGACTTGAAACTTCACCACAGCCCGGGTTGGGATAGGAATCGTCGTATTCGGATCCTTCGGATTTCTCCCGGGACGCCCCTTCGCTATCTTTGCTTCAAATGTCCCGAAATCTCTTACTACAACATTGTTAGCATTCGCCAACTCTCTTGTAACAATTTCTAAAACAAGGTGGAATATCTTCGACGACATTTTCTGGGTCAGACTCAAACGATCGCTTACTTCTTGAATAATCTCTTTTTTTGTAAAATTTGGCATTGCTACTAGGAATTTGTTTTTGGTGGGAGGGTGGTTTTCGATTAGGATCTTCGCTTTCATAGGGAGAGACGCGGGGAGATGGATCTTGGTTACAAAAAAGAGGATTTTTTCAATTCCTTGTAAATATAAGGGTTGCACGATTCTTTTTGTGCAACTGCTGGGAATTCACTTTTAGCAGGAGCGCTTTGTAGCCGCCCTTGGACCAGAGCGGAGGGGGAGAAAGGGGGGCTCTCTTTTTTGGTAATTAGCATCCTTAGAGGTTATGTAAACCTCTAGCTTGGTGGATATAGCAATTTTGGTATTTGGTATTTGATAATTGGAGTTTAATAAGAGACATGTCCAAAATTCGGGAGGAGATTGCTGCGATGCGCGAGGAATACGGAAGCCGTGAGATGCATCGCGCGGAGATGGTGGAGAATCCTTTTACTCAATTCGAACAATGGTTTTCCGAAGCCCGTAATGCAAAGTTACATGAGCCTAACGCGTTTACGCTATCGACAATTGGGCTGGATGGCTGTCCAGCTTCGCGCACAGTCTTGATGAAGTTTTTTGATGAAAATGGATTCGTCTTTTACACCAACTACGGAAGCGCCAAGGCCAAGGAGATCGAGGCTATTCCCAAAGCATCACTGTTGTTTCCATGGCTTCAGTTAGAGCGCCAAGTACGTATCGAAGGTTCAGTAGAAAAAGTCAGTGTCTCAGAGTCGCTGAAATATTTTGTTTCCCGACCCCGTGAGAGCCAGATCGGTGCCTGGGTATCAGATCAATCAAGTGTCATCGAATCCCGTGCGCTATTACTCAATAAAATGGCTGAACTTAATTCCAAGTTCGAAGGCGGCGATGTGCCGCTCCCTAGCTTCTGGGGTGGCTACCGTGTCAGAGCCGAGCGTATTGAGTTTTGGCAAGGTGGAAAAGGCCGCGTACATGATAGATTTGTCTATTCTAGAACAGGTAATGGCTGGTCGATAGATCGATTAGCTCCGTAGCGAAAGACTGGCACCTCCACTCGCTTCAAAATATCGCTACTGCTAGGAATCTTCTTTTGGCGGGAGGGCTTTGTAGCCGCCCTTGGACCGGAGCGGAGGGGTAAGAGAGGGTGTTGCTGAAAAATGGCATTGAGCTCTGTGAGAACTGGGCTGATGGGTAGGCGGCTCGTGCAATTCCCTGCGAATTTCGATGTCTGTAGCGAAGGATCCGAGAACATCTTCTTCGGCGATTTGTAGCCGAATTCGTAAGAAACTGTCCGAACGTGAGTCGAAGTTGTCCTCTATTTTGGTAAGTTCGGCTACACCGGAAGCCGCATTATGGGATTTCATCTGCTGGTCCTTTGAGTAGAATACGGTGTGTTCTTGTAAAAAGATGAGAACACAAAAACTGCCTCAGGCTTCGTTACAAAATTGGGCGCCTCGCGTCGTGCGTGTAATATCTTTAGCGGGATTTCACTCGTAACACATGTCCTCCCCCCTTAGGGTCGATGGCCGCCGAATGATCTCTAATCTCACAAACTTTGAGTGGAACTACGACCACGCTGCCCACCTGGCTAGTCGTTGCATCATGGGCGCAACGAGGGACGAGATCTCAGCCCTCTTCGACATCGGCAGGACCCAGGGTGTCGAGGCAGCCGTTGACTCATTGGTTGGCCGAGCGGAAGATTGGGGTGATTTTCCCTTCCCCGACTGGTGGGACGGGAAAGAGATCTCCGCAGGAGGTCCGACCGGATCGATCAATGATTCGGAGAGCCGATTTGTTCATTGGTATCTTGAGCAACTGCACGTTGCTAATCCACTTGGGGCAAAGATGTTTAAGTTTTTTGTTGATCACGTTCCAATCAGTAAAAAACCTCTCTTGCATCAAAATAAATGGATTTACTTTTTTCAACATTTTGATCTCTGCCGGAAACATTCGCTTGGGAATTTCAAGGAATTGATTCATGGGGTTTCATGGAGCGGAGGAATGATGTGGACGCTCGATCTCAAATCCAACAGCAGGCCTAGGCTTAATGAAAATTTTGGCCGGGAACTTCTTGAGCTCTTTACACTGGGGGTAAATGGCGGATACACGGAGGAAGACGTTTTAAACACGGCGAAAGCCTTTACCGGCAGGCGCACTGAAGCCAAGCACCCTGAAGATCATCCCTACACCCCCTATCTTGATGATACTTACAGTATTAAATTTCCTGAAAAATTCTACTTTATCGACACTGCGGAAAAAATAATTCTTGGGAAAACTTTTCCTAAAATCTCACCCGGACAGGGAGATGTTTCCGAGCATGGATCGGCAGTTATGGACCATATCTTCGAGCAACCTGCCGCCGGGACATATTTGGTTTGGAAACTATGGCGGTATTTTGTCGCGCCAGAACCACCAGAGGAGCTCGTTGCAAAATTAGGAAATAGATTTAAAAATTCCCATAATTTTGAGATACGACCTCTACTCAAAGATATTTTCATGAGCAGAGCATTCTATGATACAAAAAATCGAGGGAATCAGATTAAGGATGCCGCAGACTTCATGGTTTCCTGCCTCAAAAACCTGAAAGTTTCTGAGCCTGAACCTGCGTTAACTTGGCCCGCTTTGTATTTTCTGGGTTACGATCCAATGGATCCTCCTAGCATTGCGGGATGGGCAGAGCCGGAGGGGGTTGGTAATTCGTGGTTGGGCCTGGAAAAAGCTCTCTTCCGAAGCAACTTACCCTCCTTGTGGCTTCAGGAAACCATCGGGTTCCTTCCAGTATATGACGACCTTACCTATCGCTCCATCCGAGATATCGATCCTCCGGGTGACTTTAAGATCAAGAACATTATTCCCGCACATCTTCAGGAACCTGAGAATTTGGATCTGCTAATCGATGAGCTAAACGATCACTTTTTACCATTTCATCGGATATCTTCCAAACAGCGGGCCGTTCTCATAGAAGGCTACGAGAAGGATTTTCGTCAGTTGAACGTCGAAACTCGGATACGTGAACTCATCCGGATTTTCATGGCCCTGCCTGAGTTTCAACTACAATAAATGGATCATGGGCGCACAAAAAGAATCAACAGATGTTCAGAATCCTTCCCGGGGAATCGGGCGGCGTGCCTTCCTTAAGCAGTCGATCGCTGCAGGGCTTGCCGGGGGAGGACTGAATGGGGTCCTCGCACCATTCGCGGCTGCTTCCGATGGGGATGCCGGATCGGATGGCCCTATTTTATTAGTGATCTACCAGGAGGGAGGAAATGACTCTCTCAATACGGTCATTCCGCATTCCAGAGAGGATTCCACTCTATATTATCGCGATCGCCCGAAATTAGCGATTAGGGAGGAGGAAACCTTGATGCTTCAAGATGGTCTGGGTCTTCATCCGTCGCTTGGTGCGCTGCAGGGCCTCTGGGACTCGGGAGACCTAGCGGTTGTCAATGGAGTGGGTCAACCATCGCCCAACCTTTCCCACTTTAAGCTTCGTAATGTGTGGGCTAGTTCCAGTTTGGACGGCGACAATGGGAGTGGTTGGCTTGGCCGTTACTTTGACCATAAGTGCTCTTCCGAAGATTCGTTCGATCCTTTTGTCGGCCTGGAAACTCTGACGAGTGCGGGACTAAGTTTCCGGACTCAAAGCTCCAATACCGCAGTCACGATGAAAAATCCTGACTTGTTCAAGTATTTGGCAGCAAACGATAGTCACATCCTCCTACCTGAAATTGATAATGAGTTTTCAGAACAAATTCTTCGAAAGATGAACGATTCGGCCACTACGGGGACAAGACCTGTTCTGGACTATGCCAGAAATTCAATTCAGGCAGCCTTTAAAAGTGCGGGAGAGATTCAAGAGTTCCTCCAGAATACAAAAGCCAGCTTTCCATCTAACAGCTTTCCTAATTCTATTGTAGGGCGAGATCTGAGGAATATCGCGCGCTATATCGATACGGGATCAAGAAGTTCTGTCTATTTTACAGTTCAAAAAGGGTATGATTCACATACAAGCCAATTCGTGAATAATGCCTCGGGGCGACCTCTCTTGGGGTCTCACGCCAATCTTCTTTCTGATCTAGATTCAGCGATTGGGGCATTTGCCACCGAAATGAAACGGCAGGGAAAATGGGACAGAGTGGTGATCATGACCTACAGCGAGTTCTCCCGAAAAATTACAGAGAATGGTACCAATGGGACTGATCATGGCGCAGCAGGTTCAATGTTTGTTTTGGGTGGGGGTGTCAAATCAGGACTTTACGGTCAATTTCCGTCTTTGTCTGACGATGACCGAATCCTAAATAATAGTATGGATTCAACTACAGACTTTCGCCAAGTGTATCGTACAATTTTAGAAAGTTTCATGAACCTTAGTGCTTCGGATGCTGCCTCCATTTTGAGAATCGATGCCCAGAATTTTCCAAATCTCGATTTCCTGACATGAGTAAATTGTTCTTTTTTGTGGGCATCCTCGGAGCACACGGCACGCTGTCATCCAACGCTCAGGAATTTAGAACTGAGATTCTCGCACTTCAAGGTAATGCGATTCAAAATGAGCAGGGAAGTGTATTGGGCTCTCTGAGAAAAGCCCAAATCAATCTCTATGGAGACATTTGCTTCCGTGCTGATGTGATAGAAAACGAAATCAAGAAGGACGCCATCGTTCGGAACTTTGGCAACGGCGAGGAAGTAGTCACGATGGAAGGAGGTGTTTTTAACGGAGCCGAATACGAATCATTCCAAGACCCTATCATTGATTCTCTGGGGAGAATTGCGTTCAGCATCGCTCTAAAGAAAGACACGCGCGGCGTGACTCCCAATAACAGTCAATTGATCGCAGTTACGGGATCATCGCCGGATGAAATATGGATCGTTGACCGCAGTAATAGGCTGGCATTGGTAACTGATTCATTTGAGGTTGATGGCTCCAGACACCTTCGTTTTGGCGATTTGTTTTTCACAGATAGCGGAAATCTACTCTACCATTCCCTGCTTGGCCGTCGGGATGGTGAAACTCAATACTATCGGAATATGGTGTTTCAAACTGATGGATTTGTGGATTCAGCGGTTACTTTTCGAAGAAATGAATACTTGATTCGTGGTGAGGAATTCCGTCAGGTTGATGGAAATGTTTCTGCTCTGCAGGATCTTCAAATTGGCCTGAGTGGAGATCACGGTGGGAAGATCCGAGCTTTAACTCTTGAGTCGGGTGCCTACCGCTTACTAGAGCTGGATCAGCAGATAACTACCGATATCTTGCGAACCGGGCAAGATCTTCCGGGTTTCGAGGGATTTCAAATAACGAAGATCAGAGGTAGAATGTCGAATCAGGGAGCTAAACCTCCACATGTGGTGACTGCATTTAATGGGACAACAACAGTCGAAGCCATCGTTAGAGGAGGATTGGATTCACCGATTGAAACTGTCGCTTTTTCTCAACAGGCCGTGCCGGGATCAAGTGACGGGGCAAAATTTTCTGGTTTCGGCATGCCATTTTCTGCTGAAAATAACTCAATGGCTTATACAGCCACCGAGTCCGTCGGGGAGAGCTTCAGACAGTCTGTATGGAGGAAGCTTGTGAATGGTGTTGAACCAAGGTGTCTCGCTAAATCCGGTGAACAAGCTCCTGGAATGGCCGAGGGTGTCACTTACCGGTCCTTCGGGAGACCGATGATTAATCAGCTAGGCCAAGTGGTGTTCGCCGCTCGTCTTAATCATGGGTTCGGAATTAATACTCAAAACGATTTTTCCTATTTCGTGGCAGAGCAGAACCTTACTGTTCGTCGAATTTTTGGTGAAGGAGATCTCTTTTTCTTTGGTTGGCTCAATCTTTTAAGGATCGAGGAGCTGGAGTTGACTGATTTAAACTCTGCCGGAGATATTCTATTCACCCTGAGAGCAGGATCGAATGCCTCGGCAATCGTCAAAGTGGCTATTCCTCCTACAAAATTCCCTCACTTCGAACAATGGGCCGAAGAAAACTTTCCTACCTTGGCCCAGCGGAGCCGTTCGGCTGATCCGGATCAAGATGGTCTGGATAACTTTTGGGAATATGCCTACGGCACGGATCCGAACGATGCGAAGTCTATCTCAACTCCTTCGATGTTATCAATTGAGGCTGATTCAATGAGAACTCTTGCAATTGAATTTGACAAATTTTCGGAGGAAAGAGACATCAACTACGTCGTTGAATTTTCAAGTGACCTCCTAAACTGGGAGTCTGGATCCGACGTTTCCACAGAGTATCGTCGAGAGGAGTCAGCGCCTGGGCGGATGGTAGTCGGTGTAAGGGATCTCAACGCATCAAAATCTTCCCGTAGATTTGTCCGAGTTAGAGTTGAGGATTAGTATGACTGCTAGGGGTGGTTTGATAGCGGAAAAAGTCAGGAACGGTGAGAAATCGCCGCGCTTGATTGCGAGCGTTGGTTCACCAAAAGATGGGGGCCTTGCTACGCTAAAATTTCCTTCACGACTTTTCCGTGGACGTCGGTGAGGCGGAAGTCGCGGCCCTGGAAGCGGTAGGTGAGTTGTTCGTGGTCGAAGCCTAGGAGGTGGAGGAGGGTAGCGTGGAGGTCGTGGACGTGGACCTTGCCATCGACCACTCCGAAGCCGAGTTCGTCGCTTTGGCCGTGGATGTGACCTTGCTTGAGGCCGGCACCGGCCATCCACATCGTGAAGGCTTCGATGTGGTGGTCGCGGCCGATGGTCTTGCGGTTTTCGCCCATTGGAGTGCGGCCGAATTCTCCGCCCCAGATGACGAGGGTGTCTTTTAACATTCCGCGCTCTTTGAGGTCGAGAACGAGGGCGGCGCTCGCTTGGTCAACGTCCTTGCAGACTTTTTCAAAGTCGCTGTTGAGGTTCTCCCCAGGGCCGCCGTGGCTGTCCCAGTTGGTGTGGTAAAGTTGAACGAAGCGGGAGCCACGCTCGATGAGACGGCGGGCGAGGAGGCAGTTTGAGGCGAAGGAGGATTCGCCGGGTTTCACGCCGTAGCTGTCGAGAGTGCTCTTGGATTCGCCGGTGAGATCCATTAGCTCGGGGGCGCTGGTCTGCATACGGTAGGCCATTTCGTAGGCGTTGAGGCGGGTAAGAATTTCGGGATCGCCGGTCTCTTTGAGGCGGGCGCGGTTGAGGGCTCCAACAGTGTCGTAGAAGCTGCGCTCACGTTCGCGGGTGATCCCTTCGGGGCTGCGGAGGTGGAGGATGGGATCCCCCTTGCCACGGAAGGGGACGCCTTGGAAGGAAGTTGGGAGGAAGCCGCTGGCCCAGAGGGAATTGCCGGCGCGGGGGCCGCGTGGTCCGCTTTGGAGGACGACAAAGCCGGGAAGGTTTTCGGATTCGCTGCCGAGGCCGTAGGTGATCCACGAGCCCATGCTGGGTCGGCCGGGGGCCTGAAAGCCGGTGTTCATAAAGAGCTTGGCGGGTCCGTGATTGAAGACGTCGGTCGTCATGCCGCGCAGCCAGACGACTTCGTCGACGATCTTGCGGTGGTGTGGAAAGAGTTCGCTGATCGACATCCCACACTCTCCGTAGCGCTCGAACTTGCGCTGACTGCCGAGGAGGGTTTCGTTGCCCTTGAGGAAGGCGAAGCGCTTGCCCTCCATAAGGCTTTCGGGCGGAGTCTTGCCGTGGTATTCGCGGAGCTTGGGCTTGTCCTCGAAGAGGTCGAGCTGGCTGGGGGCTCCGGCCATGTGGAGGAAAATGACGTTCTTGGCCTTGGCCGGAAGGGGCGATTTTCGAGCGCTCATCGGATTGGCCGGATCGATGGCGGGAAGTTCACCGGCCTGCAGTTGCCCGAGCATGGAATTTATGGCGATGGAGCCGAGGCCGACTCCGCAGTCACGGAAGAAGTGACGGCGGGTGCGCTCGGCGAGCCAGCGATTTTCGAAGTCGTTCATGGGGATGTTACTCGCGGGTGATGAAGTTGTCGGTGTTTAAGAGAGCGCGGGCGAGGCCGACGAGGGCGGCGGCTTCGGCGGGCGGGACTTGGGAGGAGAGGAGTTCGTCGGAGAGGAGGGCGCGGGCGGCGGTCTCGTCTTGGATAAAATCCTCGCTTTGTTGGCGGAGGTAGCTTGTGAGAATTGCGAGTTCCTCACGGCTTGGCTCGCGGCAGAGGGTGAGTTGGCAGGCGCGGAGGATGCGGGGTTCGAGTCCGCCGGGGACGTCGCGCAGAAGGCGGGCTGCTAGGCCTTGGGCGATCTCGAGGAAGGCAGGGTCGTTGGCGATGGTGAGGGCTTGCAAGGGCGTGTTGGAGCGAACCCGGTGCGTGCAGACTGTCTGGAAATCGGGGGCATCGAAGGTGGAGAGAAGCGGGTAGGGCGCACTGCGGTAGAAGACGGTGTACATCTGTCTCTTATACACATCTCCGAGCCCACGAGACCGTACTAGATCTCGT
>OJCA01000158.1_pt1 | contig 13909 bp, 8 predicted proteins | sample 1591551 | NCBI WGS metagenome assembly OJCA01 (sample SAMN05416738, study PRJEB24817) | seawater metagenome | isolation source: Sea water | place: Canada:Atlantic | collected 2013-07 | reverse complement strand
TAGTTGCGACTACTGAGGGTGGTTTCGATTGAAAATGTTTCTTTAGCTGTGACTGATTCGTTAATCAGTTGGAGCATAAGCCGTCCGGCTCTCATTGCTTCTCGCTCGGGATGGAGTGGAGAGAGGCCTTTGGCAAGAAGGTCGGCGTTGATGAAGTGCTAGCAGTCCCGAACTTTCGGAAGGAACTTGCGTGCGAAAGTTGTTTTTCCTGCTCCGTTGGGACCGGTAATGATGATGACGGTGGGGGCAGGCATGGCTCTCTAGTCTCCGCTCTTCAGCACCTTGATGAAGGCGTCCTGGGGGATGTTGACTTTGCCGAATTGCTTCATTTTTGCCTTACCCTTTTTCTGCTTTTCTAGGAGTTTGCGCTTTCGGGAGATGTCGCCGCCGTAGCATTTGGCGGTGACGTTTTTACGCATCGCGGAGATGGTTTCTCTTGCGATGATGTTTCCTCCGATGGCGGCCTGGATGGCGACGACGAACATCTGGGTGGGGATGACTTCCTTGAGCTTGGCGGCGAGATCGCGGCCTCGGCCGATTGCTTTGTCGCGGTGGACGATGGTGGAAAAGGCTTCGACGGGTTCGCCGGCGATGAGCATGTCCATTTTGACCATGTTGGCGGCGCGGTATCCGGCGTGCTCATAATCCATAGAGCCGTAGCCTTTGGTCATAGATTTGAGGCGGTCGTTGAAGTCGACGAGGATGTCGGCGAGAGGGACTTTGGCCGTGAGCATGACGCGGAATTCGTCGATGGTCTCGGTGTTTTCGAGTTCGCCTCGCTTTTCCATGATGAGTTTCATGACGTCTCCGATGTAGTCTCCGGGAACCATGATGAAGATGCGGACGATGGGTTCGCAGATTTTTTCGATGGTCTGGGCTTCGGGGAGGTAGGAGGGGTTGTCGATGATGAGTTCTTCGCCGTCGGTCTTGGTGACCTCGTAAATGACAGAGGGGTAGGTGGAGATGACGTCCATGTCGAACTCGCGGCGGAGTCGTTCCTGGATGATTTCCATGTGGAGGAGGCCGAGGAAGCCGCAGCGGAAGCCGAAGCCGAGCGCGGTGGAAGATTCGGTCTGGAAGGTGAAGGCGGCGTCGTTGATCTGAAGTTTGCCCATGGCGACTTTGAGGGCCTCGTAGTCGGAGGTGTCGATGGGGTAGATGCCGGAGAAGACCATGGGGCGAATTTCTTTGAATCCGGGAAGGGGCTCGAGGCAGGGTTTTTCCTTGTGGGTGATGGTGTCGCCGATTTTGACTTCGGCGGAGGACTTCATGTTGGCGATGATGTAGCCGACGTCTCCGGTTTTGAGGCCTTCGGTTTTTTGCATCTTAGGGGTGAAGATGCCGGTCTCCTTGATCTCGTAGTTCGTGGGAGTGTGGAAGAGCTTGATCTTATCGCCTTTTTTCACCTCACCGGAGACGATGCGGACGTAGGAAATAACGCCGCGAAATTGATCGTAAAGGGAATCGAAGACGGAGGCGCGGAGGAGACCGTCGGGGTTTTCGACGGGTGGGGGGACGAGTTCGACGACGGCTTCGAGGATCTCTTGGATGCCGATGCCCATCTTGGCGGAGGCGGGGATGGCGTGTTCTCCGGGGATCGCGAGGATGTCCTCGAGCTGCTTACGGCAGCGTGGGATGTCGGCGGCGGGGAGGTCTATTTTATTGAGGACGGGAACGATGGCGAGTTCCTGCTCCATGGCGAGGTTCACGTTGGCCATGGTCTGGGCTTCGACGCCTTGGGCGGCATCGATGATGAGGATGGCGCCTTCGCACGCGGCGAGGGAGCGGGAGACCTCGTAGGAGAAGTCGACGTGCCCGGGCGTGTCGAGGAGGTTGAGCTTGTAGGTCTTCCCGTCCTTGGACTTGAAGGCAAGGGTGACGGGGTGGGATTTGATGGTAATTCCTTTTTCGCGCTCGAGGTCCATGGAGTCGAGGTGCTGGGCCTGGGACTCGCGCTGGGTGATCGTCTGGGTTTCTTCCATGAGGCGATCGGACAGGGTCGTTTTGCCATGATCGATGTGGGCGATGATGGAGAAGTTACGGGTGAGTTCGAAGGACATGGTAGGTGGCTGGCGGGAGGTTAACCGCAAAGACGTAAAGACGCGAAGGGTTTTGAGGACCCTCGCGCGCGGGAGATAGGGGGATTTATGGGAAAATGGAAGAGGGAACGCAACTGGATCTATTCTTCCATTACTTCCGTGGTGACATCCACTTCGAGTTGGAAGAAGGCTCTTTGAGAGGGTTGTGTGTCGGATCAGGCGTGTAGGCCTTCTTCGTCAACAGCAAGATGAGGTATCCCAGGATTCATAGGTTCTTTCGCCGGAACTTCAAAACGTGCGATCGACCAAGGAACTCTCGAATATGAGACGAAGGCCTCATTGACGAGGAGGCACGTTCCGAAGTCGATAGGCCAGGAATTTAGGAAGACCCAAGCCCATCCGCGTGTGGAGAAGTCTTCGAAGAGAGGATCCGTGTATGTTTCTTTGATCTTTTAGCGATAGGAAACGAGCGCGGGATGGCTCGGCCCCTTTGGGCTAGCGCTTCCAGATTGCGGCGTCGGTGTTATAGATGGCCTGGCAGGTTACCGTTAGGGCGGCGGTTTTGACTTGATTGATGTCTTCGCCTTTTATGGAGGGGCAGAGTTTTTTAGCGCTTTCGGGATTTTCTTTGAAGGTTGCCTTCTGCTCGTTGAGGATTTCCGTGAGGAGGTGGAGCTGGGAATCAGTGACCTCGTTACTGGTGACTTTTTTCCAGGCGGTTTTGATGCGGGCTTCATCGGTGCCCTCCGACTTCATGAGGGACGTGGCGAGATGACGCGCGGCTTCGGTGAATTGCGGGTCGTTGAGGAGGACGAGGGCTTGGGTCGGGCTGTTGGTGACGCTGCGTTTAACGGAGCAGATTTCGAGCGAGGGCTTATCGAAGATGAGCATGTTGTTTTGCGGCTTAGTACGACGCCAGAAGGAGTAGAGCGAGCGGCGATTGGTGTGAGTGGCATTGGGCTTCGCGTTGTAAAGCGGGTCGTAGGGTCTCACGGGTGGGCCGCCTTGTTGGGTGCTAAGAAGGCCGGAGCTGAGGAGGGCGGAGTCGCGGATCGCTTCGCCGCTGAGACGATGGGAAGGGCCGCGGGCAAGGAAATTATTCGAGATGTCTCGTGATTGAAGTTCTGGGGTGAGAGCGGATCGCTGGGAGTAGGTGGCGGAGAGGGCGATCCGTTTTACGAGATGTTTCGTACTCCACTTGTGATTCACGAGATCTCGCGAAAGCCAGTCGAGAAGCTCGGGGTGGGTGGGGAGGTCGCCTTGGAGTCCGAAGTTCTCGGTCGTGCCGACGAGACCCTTGCCGAAAAACTGCTGCCAGATCCGGTTCACGTATACGCGGGAGGTGAGTGGGTGATTGGGCTGGGTGAGCCACTGGGCGAGACCGAGGCGGTCACGGGGGGCGTCTTTTGGGAAGGGGAGAAGGAAGCTGGGGGAGTCACGGCTGACTTTGTTTTCCTCCGTGCGCTTCGCGTTGAATTCGCCACGCGCTAAAATGTAGGAAGGCCGGGGTTTGTCCATTTCTTCCATGACGGGGACCTCAATGAAGCCATCTTCTGTTTGAACGAGCCTCTTATGGGCGGCGGAGAGTTCCGCGATGGTTTTGCGGTATTCGAGGTGGTGGTTGGCAAGGTAGTAGGGGAAGAGTTCTTCCTCGGTAGGAGTGCTGAGGGCAGTTTCTTTTCCGGCAAGCTGACGAACCTCGATGGGAGTGAGCGGGCGATCAAAGGTGGTGAGTTGATCGACGTGGCCGCCCTTGAAACCGGGTCCCCGAAAAATGGCTCCAAGGGTGAAGGTGCCTGCGGTGTAGGTCTTGATGTTGACGCTCTTATAGAGTTTGTCCCCGGTGACGATGGTTTCGAAGAGGTCGCCATCGAGATAGATTTTTAGGCCGGCGGCCTTGCTTTGGCCATCGTAGGTGTAAGTGATGTGGTGCCACTCGTTCTTGGGCAGTCGTTTGACGGAGCGGATGCCGATGCCGTTATCGGGCCAAGCGCGGAAGATGCGGCCGGAGAGGTAGCCGTCCTCGATGCGGAGATCGATGCCGTGGTAGCCAATCTCGGTGCCGTGGCAGCGATGGGCGATGACGACAGATCGCTTGGCTTGCAGGGTATCTTTGGCCCAAAGACCGAGGGTGAAGGGATTGTATCTATCGTTGACGAAGACTCCGGGGAGGTCGGCTCCGAAGTCGCCATTGAGGGCGACGGCGGTGCCGAGTCTTGCGGGGCCCTCGACATAGCTGGGAGTCTTGAGCGAAATGGAGATTGGCTTAGCGTCCTTCGCTTGGATTCGGGATTCGAGAGGTTTCTTGTTCGATTTGTTGAAGTCAACGAGGGCCGTTTGGTCTGCCATGGTGAGTGGTGACTCAGGCGTTAATCTAGATTTCCATTCCTGGAAGGCTGGCTTGGCTTGTGCGACGATTTGCGCGAGTTGTTTCTCGAGTTCGTCGATGCGTATCTGGTGTTTTGCGAGATCGGCTTCCTGCTTTGGCGTGGGAAGGAGGACGCTGGGTGGCGGGGAGATGTTTTGGTGGATGTAGAGGCCGTCTTCGTTGATGGAATTGAAGAAGGCGTAGAGCTGATAGTAGTCCTTCGTGAGGATGGGATCGTATTTGTGATCGTGGCATTTTGCGCACTCAAAGGTGAGTCCGAGGATGGAAGTGCCCACGGTATTGACGCGGTCGGCGACGCCATCGACGCGGAACTCAAGCGCGGTGGAGCCGCCTTCGTTTGTCATGCGGTTGAAGCGGTTGAAAGCGGTGGCGAGTTTCTGCTCTTGGTTGGCATTGGGGAGGAGGTCGCCGGCGATGTTCCAGGTGACGAACTGGTCGTAGGGCATGTCGTCTTGGAAGGCCTTCACGACCCAGTCGCGGTAGGGCCAGGCCGTGAAAGTCATGTCGGAATGGTATCCCCAAGTGTCGGCGTAGCGGGCAGCGTCGAGCCAATCGAGCGTCATGTGCTCGCCATAAGCAGGGGTCGCGAGGAATGCCTCGACCGCTTTTTCCTTCGCAGCTGCGGGATCGGCTGCGAGGTCATTTTTAAACTGATCGAGCTGGGAGAGAGTGGGAGGCAGTCCGGTGAGGTCGAAGCTGACGCGACGGAACCAGCGGGTTGGGTCGGCCGCGGGCGAGGGCACGAGTGACTCGGCTTCGAGTTTTGCGCCGACGAAGTTATCGATGGCATTCAGGGGCCAAGCGGTGTTCTTGATTTTGGGGACGGGAACGCTTGTGGGGAGATTCACGAAGGACCAATGAGGTTCATACTCAGCGCCTTGTTCGATCCAGCGGGCGATGATGCGTTTTTCGGAATCGGTGAGGGTGGGGAGCTTCGATTTCGGAGTGGGCATGACCTCATCGGGGTCGGTGGAAATGATACGGCGCCAGGCTTCCGATTTTTCGAGGGAGCCGGCGACGATGGCATGCTTTCCGGGAGAATCTTTGAGAGCGGCAAAGGCACGTTCCGGGGTGTCGAGGCGCAGGCCGGCCTTGGTGCTCGCCTTATCGGGACCATGGCAGAGGAAGCACTTGTCCGAAAGAATGGGACGGACATCGGCATTATAGCCCACCTGTTCTCCGGCAAGGCTGGGGGCGAGGCTTGCGGCGAAGAAAACGAAGGTGAGAGAGCGTTGAATCATCGGGGTGGCGAGTCTTGTATGATAGGCTTTAGACTGCCCCTTCGTTTACGCGAGGGAGATCGACTTTCTGCCGACTTTTTTTATTTTTTAGATGAGGTGCGACCTTCCGTTCGTATTCGTTAGGGAGTTGTCTTGACCAGACATGATTTAATGATGTTTGAGGAAAAGAATTCCCTCATTTTTGAAGGCAAAGCTTCGTGGGCTACGCAGGGTGGGTCAATATTATTTAATGAAACGTTTCTTATCTTACTTCATTAAGTTGCACTCATTTTTCTAACATATAGAGTATTGGAGAAATGGCTGGAGGAAAGATTCGACTTAAGGACGTTGCAGAGCGTGCCGGAGTTGCTGTGAACACAGCCTCCACTATTTTGAATCGCCGGCCAAATTCATGGGCATCGAAGGAGACAGAAGGGCGGGTTTTTGCGGCGGCCAAGGAATTGGGATACCGCCCGAACCGGGCTGCGGTTGCCTTAAGGTCAGGAAGTTTCAAGGCGATCGGTCTTCTGGTGGCGGATTTGGAAAATCCTTACTTTACCCACTTTTCGCAGGTTTTTGGAAATCGCATCGGAGAAAAGGGATACGATCTTGTGATCGAGAACTGGCAGACGGATCTGGAACGGGAAAAGAAATTGCTCGAAGAGGTGGTGTATCGGAATGTCGATGGCGTCGTCGCTTTCGTGAGTGATCTGGATGGGCATCGCGAATTTTTGGAACGGCAGAGTAAGTTGGGCTTTCCTATTGTGGTGCTGGCGATGCCTGGGGCGGGAGAGGCTTTTGTTGATGTGGTGGTCCCGGATTTCTCGACGGGTCTGCGCGAGGCCGCAACGCGCCTGCATGAGCTGGGGCACAGGCGCTTTAGCTTCTTGGCCGCGCGTTCGAAGGGGCAACGGGTGGGAGGACGTCCTTCTCTTTTTAGTAAAATGATCGAGGGATTTGGTGATTCGACCTGTGAGGTAGTGAATTGCGGGCCGAATATTTTGGAAGCGCGCGAGGTGGGGCGGAAGATTTTGGAGTCCAAGGATCGCCCAACGGCGTTGGTAGCGCTCAATGATTTGACGGCCATCGGGGTGATGCGTGCCGCCAAGGATCTGGGGCTTAGTGTTCCCGGGGATGTCTCGGTTGTGGGGATCGACGGAATTCCTCTGGGTGAGTACCTTCAGGTTTCACTGTCCACCGTCGCCCAGTCTCATGATGAGATGGTGACCCAGGCGATCGATTTCCTCTTGGAACGTATCGAAGGTGATGGAAACAAGCCGCCGCAACAGGCGGGATTTTCGACCCGCTTTATTGAGCGCGAATCGATTGGGGCAGTTGCGAAGTAGCATTGTCGTGGAATGAATGCCTTGATGTAAGGGGCCAAATGCCGAAGAGGGGGAAATCGTTATTGGAATTCTTTCCAAACATGATCGCTAGTCATTTTCATCTGAGATTTTCACCGAGATTCAGAAAAATCAAGTTCCGGTGATCCAAAGGGTGGAGATTCTCCCCACCAGAAAGGATGTTAAAATTGAACCAATCTCTCAGCAATTTTAGTTCTTACATGAATCGGTTCCTTTTCATAGTGTGCATCCGAATCGGGACAGACGATAGCGGCGATCTCTCCATCCACCCAATTTCCCGTCCAGTAATTTTGTCACATTTTCATGAACCAAGAAATCCAGCAACGCATCGACGAAGCTCTTGATCATTTCGAAATTGAGCTTCCTTCCTGGGGCTTCGCCGATACCGGGACTCGGTTTGGCAAATTCCTCCAAGATGGCGCAGCGCTTGATCTTGCCGACAAGCTTGCCGACGCAGGTCAGGTTAATCAGCTGACGGGATGTTGTCCGAAGGTTGCGACCCACGTTCTTTGGGATTTCAAAGAGGGAGATGATCCGAAGGAGGTGGTGGCCTTGGCGGCAAAGGCGGGAGTTCAAATTGGATCGATCAATCCTAATCTTTTTCAGAACCAAGAGTATCGTCTGGGCAGTCTCTGCAATGCCGATACCAGGATTCGTGAGCAGGCCTCACAGCACGTCATTGATTCGATCAAGCTCGGGCAAGCGGTAAATTCAAATGTTGTTTCGCTTTGGATGGCAGATGGCACGAATTATCCCGGTCAGGATTCCATTCGTGGTCGCAAGCAACGACTCGAAAATGCGCTGGGTGAATTTCATGGACACTTGGCCGATGACCAGTTGTTCCTCGTCGAATACAAACCTTTCGAGCCGGCCTTCTATCACACCGACATTGCCGACTGGGGAATGTCCTACATTTACGCCAAGAAAATGGGTCCACAGGCGAAGGTGCTCGTGGATACCGGGCATCACTATCAGGCGCAAAATATCGAACAGATCGTGGCATGGCTTCTCGATGAGGAGATGCTTGGTGGCTTCCACTTTAACGATCGCCGTTATGCTGACGATGATCTCACGTTGGGGTCGATCGATCCTTATCAAATTTTCCGCATCTTTAGCGAGATCCACGGCTATGCCGCTTCACAAGGTGGGAAGTATCCCGCCATCGAATATATGGTCGACCAGTCTCACAATCTGAAGCCCAAGATGGAGGCGATGATTGAAACAGTGACGGCAGCGCAGGAGCTTTATGTGAAGGCCGCGCTCGTGGATCATGAGCAACTTCAGAAGGAGCAAGAGGCAGGCAGCATTATCGATGCCGAGCGTCTTCTTAAGAAGGCCTTTGGAACGGATGTTTCTGGTGCCATTGCCGAATGGCGCAAGGGGCGTGGGCTGGCACCCGATCCTCTCATGGCATTCCGTGAAAGCGGCTATCTCGAAAAAATTTCAACCGACCGAAAAGCCCGACGCAAAGAGCTTGGGATTACCGGCGGCGGATACGCCTAGTAAATCAACCCTTTTTAGAATACCTATACCTCTCTTGTAACCATGTCATTTTCCCCATCAGAATACCGCCATGTCAACTACGGCTGGGACGACTTAAAAGTCGCTTCCATGAGCGCTGTCGAGCGCCTTTCCTATCGTTCCAATATCCTCGGCGCCGACCAGCGCATCACCAACACGGGAGGTGGAAACACTTCTTCCAAGGCGATGGAGGTCGATCCGCTCACCGGTGAAGAAACTGAAGTGCTTTGGGTCAAAGGATCCGGTGGCGATCTCCGGACTTCTAAGATTGAGAACTTTTCCTCTCTTTATCAGGATAAACTCATTGCCCTTCAAAAGATCTACAACGACACGAGTCCGAACGGCGTCAAGACTCAGATTGAGGATGACATGGTGGGAATGTATCGTCACACGACCTTTAACTTGAACCCGCGGGCGTCGTCCATCGATACCCCGCTGCACTCCTTTATTTCAAGCAAGCATGTTGATCACATGCACCCGAATTCCTTCATCTCGCTCTGTGCGACGAGGAATTCTGAGGCAATCACGAAGGAGATCTTTGGCGACGAAATCGTTTACACGTCCTGGCAGCGCCCGGGCTTTGATCTCGGTCTTCTTTTCCAGGAGGTCTGCCAAAAGAATCCCAATGCCAAGGGCATCAACATGGGCCAGCACGGGCTCATCAACTGGGCCGATGACGACAAGGAGTGCTACGAGTTGACTCTTGAGCTCATCGAACGCGCGGGTCGCTACATTGAGGAACGCGATAAGGGAGCTGAGACCTTTGAAGGACAAAAGTTTTCCAAACTTTCCGATGAGAAGCAGAGCGAACTCGTTTCCGAAATCCTGCCTTGGCTTCGTGGTCAGGTCAGTCAGCAGAACCGTTTCATTGCGACGGTGGAAACGACGGACGCGGTTCTTGAATTCGTGAATTCAAACGCGGCTCCAAGACTGGCTGAACTCGGGACTTCCTGCCCGGATCACTTCCTTCGCACCAAGATTAAGCCGCTTTATGTCGATTGGGATCCTCAGAACGAAGGTCTCGATGTGCTTCGCACCAAGCTGACCGCTGGTCTTGAAAAATATCGCGCCGACTATGCCACTTACTACGAGGCGAACAAGGAGACTCATTCTCCCGCGATGCGTAATTCGAACCCAACGGTGGTTCTGATTCCTGGCATCGGCATGGTGGCTTTCGGAAAGAACAAGAGTGAGTCCCGTGTGACCGCTGAGTTCTACAACTGCGCCATTTCGGTGATGCGCGGCGCGGAAGCGATCGATGAATATATTGGGCTTCCCCAGAAAGAAGCTTTCGACATCGAATACTGGGCACTTGAAGAAGCGAAGCTTCAGCGCATGCCACCCGAGCGCGAGTTTGCCCGCAAGGTGGTCATCGTCGTTGGTGCCGGAAGTGGCATCGGCAAGGAGATGGCTCACGTCATGATTGATCAGGGCGCGCATGTTGTTTGTGCCGACCTGAATCAGGAAACTGCTCAGGCCACGGCCGAGGAGCTCATTGCCAAAGTGGGTCAGGGTATCGGGGTCGCGGGATCTGGGATTTCCGGTTGTGGAAATGCCATCGGGCTCGCCTGCAATGTCACCGATCGTGAGGCGATCAAGGCCATGCTTGCTGAAGTTGTTTATGCCTACGGTGGCATCGATCACATCGCAGTGACCGCGGGAATCTTCGTGCCACCCGATCGCACCGGTCACATCCCTGATGATAAATGGGGACTCACCTTTGGGATCAACGTTGCCGGACCTTACTTCGTCGCCGATGAAGCGACTAAGATTTGGAATGAGCAGGGGCTTCGTGGTTCGATGGTCGTGACGACCAGTGCCAACGCGGTCGTTTCCAAGAAAGGCTCGGTTGCTTACGATACTTCGAAGGCTGCTGCGAACCACCTGGTTCGCGAACTTGCGATCGAGCTTTCGCCGCTCGTGCGTGTCAATGGCGTCGCTCCGGCAACAGTTGTGGCAGGAAGTGGAATGTTTCCCCGTGACCGCGTGATCGCTTCCCTGACGAAGTATGACATTGCATTCGGCGAGGACGAGGACACCGAGGAACTCCGCGACAAGCTTGCGCAGTTCTACGCAGACCGCACCCTCACCAAGGTTCCCATTACCCCACGTGATCAGGCGAATGGAATGCTCTTTATGCTGGGTGAGGCATCATCGAAAACCACCGGACAAATTCTGGCGGTTGATGGTGGACTTCACGAAGCATTCCTTCGTTAAAAAGAACCATATGAAAACCGATATTCTTCTCATCGGATCCGGCATCATGTCCTCGACTCTCGGGGCCATGCTCAAGGAGCTGCAGCCGGGTCTTTCGATTCAACTTTTCGAAGTGTCCGATCGGCCTTCGCAGGAGGCATCGAATGGTTGGAATAATGCGGGGACCGGGCACGCCGGAATCTGTGAGCTTTCCTATACGCCTCACCAGGAGGCCGACGGAAGCGTTGATGTCTCCAAGGCGATCTCGGTCTTCGAGGACTTTGAGCACTCGCTCCAGTTCTGGGCCTACGCTGCGCGAAAGGGGATCATCAAGGACACGAAGGAGTGCATCAATCCTCTCCCGCATATCTCCCTGGTTCACACCGAGGAGCAGCTTCCTTATCTCCAGGCTCGCTTTGAGGGCTTAAAAAAGCACCACTTTTTCGAGTCGATGAAGCACTCGTTGGATCGCGGGGAGATTAAATCCTGGGCGCCGCTTCTTGTCGATGGTCGTGATGAAAATCAACCGATCGCCGCGACTCATATGGACGGAGGCACCGATGTCAATTTTGGTGAGATTTCCCGCAATTTCTGCGAGTGGCTTGACGAGCAGGATGATTGCGAGACCCACTTTGGGCATCGCGTTGTCGACTTGGAAAAGAAGGGAAAAGGTTGGCTCGTCACGGTGCGCGATGAAGTAAGTCGCGAGAAGCGTCAGGTCGAAGCGGGCTTCGTTTTCATCGGTGCGGGCGGTGGATCACTTCCCTTGCTGCAAAAATCCGGGATCCCCGAAGTCAAAGGTTATGGAGGATTTCCAATCGGAGGTCAGTGGATGATCACGAGAAATCCTGAAGTTGTGAAAAAGCACACTGCCAAGGTTTACGGACAGGCTCTTGGGGCTGCCCCGACGATGGCGGTGCCGCATTTGGATACCCGGGTAATCGATGGAGAACGTTCCCTTCTCTTCGGTCCCTTCGCGGCTTGGACTGGAAAATTTCTCCACAATGGTGGAAGCCATACCGACCTTCCTTTGTCGGTGAGGCCAAGCAACATCGTCTCGCTGATGCGGGTTGGGATTCACAACCTCGACTTGGTGAAGTACCTCGTGGAGCAGGGGCTTCAGTCGAAGTCCTCCCGAATGCAGGAACTCTACAATTTCTATCCTGATGCCAGGGATGAGGACTGGGAGGTCATCGATGCGGGTATCCGGGTGCAGGCGATTAAGCAGGAGCCTGGAGAAGAACCGGGAATCGTCCACTACGGCACTGAGGTGCTGACCAGTGAAGATTTGAGTATTTCAGCGCTTCTCGGTGCTTCGCCAGGGGCTTCCGTGTCGACGCAAGTCATGCTGGAGTGCATTCAGCGCTGTCTCCCTGAGCTTCTCGAGTCTGATGAAGGAAAATCTCGCATGAGCGAAATGATTCCCAACTGGGATCAGGACCTCAAAACTCCCTCCGCCCGCGACCGCTATCTCGACATTCATCAAAAGGCGATGGAAGACCTCAATCTCATCTAACAGATATGTCCGACGCCTCAGCCATCTATCTCGCCGTTGATCTTGGAGCCGGAAGCGGCCGTGTCATCGCGGGCATCATGAGCCAAGGGAAGCTCTCTCTTGAGGAGGTTAATCGTTTTGAGAATGTTCCCATCCAAAAAGAAGGCGGGCTCTTCTGGGACTTCGAAGCGCTCTGGAAAGGAATCCTTGAAGGGCTGAAGCTCTCGGTGGATCGTTATGGAGCGGAAAGAATTCTCTCGATTGGAGTCGATACCTGGGGAGTAGACTACGGCTTTTTAGATGCCGATGGAAAGCTCCTTGCCGACCTTCGCCACTATCGTGACCCTCGTAATAAGGGCGTGATGGATGACCTCTTTCAGCGGGTTTCCGCTGACACCATTTTTGAGAAAACCGGCATTCAGTTCATGGACATCAACACCCTCACGCAAATGGGTGCCGTGATGCAGGATCCTGATTCCGTCCTCCCGGAGGCGGAACAATTTCTCATGATGCCAGATTTGGTCGCGCATCGTCTCACGGGCGTGGCGAAGTGCGAGCGCACAAATGCCTCGACGACCCAACTCTACGATCCGGTGAAGAAGGATTGGTCCCGGACGCTTTTTAAAGCGCTTGGCCTGTCCCTCGATGTTGCGCCCGAGTTGGTCGAGCCTGGCGCAACTCTTGGAGTGATCCTTCCCGAGATCGTTGAGAAAACGGGGCTCTCTTCTGAGACAAAGGTGGTGACCGTTGGAAGCCACGATACCGCCTCGGCGGTCGCGGCGGTGCCTGCTGAACCAAGCTCCAATTTTGCCTACCTCAGCTCGGGCACCTGGTCTCTGCTCGGGGTCGAGATTGATGAACCAATCATTACTCAACTTGCTCGCGAATATAACTTCACGAACGAAGTGGGCGTCTTCGATACCATCCGCTTGCTCAAGAATATCAATGGCCTCTGGCTGGTCCAGGAGTGCCGCCGCGTTTGGAAAGAAGAAGGGAACGATTGGGGTTATTTCGATCTCGCCAAGATGGCAGCGGGTGCCGAGCGTCTTCAATCATTTATTGATCCGGATGACCCTCGCTTTGCAGGTCGCTGCGACATGCCGGCCGAGATTGCGGATTACTGTCGCGAGACCGGGCAGATCGTCCCTGAGGGCCCTGCGCAGATCTTACGCTTGGTTACGGATAGCCTCGCGCTCAAAGTCCGCTTTGTGCTTGATCGACTCGAGAAGCTCATCGATCGGCCCATCGACATTCTTCATATCATCGGAGGCGGTGGTCAGAACGATCAACTTAATATGAGCATCTCGAGTAGCATCAACCGGCCTGTCATCGTCGGTCCTTATGAGGCGACGGCGGCGGGTAATCTCATGATGCAAGAAGTGGCCAGTGGTCGTCTCGACAGTCTTGAGGAAGGTCGTGCGTTGATTCGTAACTCGTTCGCAACGAAGCGCTTCGAGCCGCAGCATCCCAAGGAATGGGAAGAGGCTTATCAGAGATTTGCGAAGCTCATCAGTTAGAAAGAATGCCAGGAATTTGCTTTTGGCGGGAGGGCTTTGAAGCCGCCCTTGGATCGGAGTGGAGGGGGCAGGAATTTTTTAGACAGATTTAGGAAGGATTGGGACGAGACGATACGGATTCTGTCTCTTATACACATCTCCGAGCCCACGAGACCGTACTAGATCTCG